>Ga0209700_100453_pt1 | contig 76047 bp, 42 predicted proteins | sample SiratroredBW_FD_187528 | JGI IMG/M metagenome (GOLD analysis project Ga0209700, IMG submission 187528) | Root nodule microbial communities of legume samples collected from California, USA - Siratro red BW (SPAdes) (version 2) | ecosystem: Host-associated > Plants > Roots > Nodule | place: USA... | reverse complement strand
GTGTGTGTGGGTGTGTTAAGTGTTTTTTTTAAATAATTATAAAGTTTTTAAGAAAACTTGGATAATGAATTATAATATATATATATATATATATATATATATGATATATATATATATATATTAAATGTATATGTATATACATTTAAAATATAATAATATATGAATGATTAAATCTTATCATTATCCATTTTGATGAAATTTAATATAAATAATCACAATTATATAAAATTATAATTTAATTATTGACAAAATTCACTTTTTATATAAAGTTAATTATAACATTTAATAAGTATTTAATTCGTTATCCAAGTTTTCTTGAAAACAAGATAATTATGTAAAAAGAAAAACATATATATAATACTTAAGTGTATTAAAAAATCTAGATTAAAAAATAAGAAAAAATATCACCTAAACATTCTATAAATACTAAGATTAAAAGTGTATCAAATTATTTTATTATGTATATTTCTCTGTTTATACGAATATTATGTATTTAATGAAAAACCAACTCATTCTCTTAGATTTGAAAATCCAATTCCTCTTCACTTTGGATTTGATAAAATGAATTTTGTAAAAGGGACTTCTAGTGAAGGCTCGAGACCTAAAACAAATTAATTTATTTTAAAATTAATAAAATATTAAACTTATAATATTTTTATCTAAAATTTTCTTGAAGTTAAATTCTTTTATTTTTTTTAAGTTTTGAATAACCTAATTTATATTTTCTATATTATATTTATATACTTTTATATAAAATTAAAAACTACAATATATATAACACTAAATATAATTTATAAGTATATAAAATGAGATTAAGTTAAAGAAATAAAACCTGATTGTCAAAATAATAAACATGATCGTAGTATCTTGTCTTGAATTGTCAAGTCTCCTATTATCTTTCGATATTATCTTCCGTGGATCTGCACAAATTATTTTAAAAATTAATTGAAAAATAGAAAAGAATTGAGATTAATTCATCAATTTGATATTACTTTTACCTGATATTGATACACTTGAAATAATTAAAAGTGAACACAAAGATTCTTCAATCTACAACGAAACATTATATAACCAAATGATAATCTAGTAGAGTTATTCAAAATATATAACTAAATAATAATCTAGTAGAGTCATTCAAAATATATAATCTCTCTAAAATAGAGATTTTACAGTTTACACATCTTTAAAATGTAACTAAAAAGCATCAAATAACTACTTTGATATAACTCCATTAGTAACTTGAGGTATATACTCTCTTGTAACAACATCATTTACTCTCATGTAATACACTATTATCACAGATAACAAAAGAATAAAAAAAAAAAACGCAAACAATCACACAAGAAGGGTAAGCTAATCATTCATAATATGCCTACAATAAACATTCCAACATTTATAATTAAAGATTAAAATCACATTTCATAGACATTGACTCTACTTCTGGAAGACTTGTGCATTGAGTTAGACTCAGAGGTTAACACCTATCATATGACCCTTCTAACTATTAAATTCACACAGTTTCCAACCAATCATAACATCATCTGACAGGGTAAATCCATATATTTGTCCTAACCAACTATTTAAAATTGCAGTTTCAGTTAAATGGACCTCTTCAACTCTCACCACCTGGTACCCTTCATCTATGTGATTATAAGGTGTCAGTAGAGTCAGGATATCTCCTTCTAGACAAATCCTCAAACAATGCACATCTTATATTATTCTGAAAATTCTAAATCTAGAATTTTATTCCATAAAAGTAATCAACACATTAAAATCACATATTACCTACTCGTACATGTTCCAATAAATTAAAAGAACTCCCAAAATCAAGCTACTCAAACTAACAATATCAGAGAAAACATTAGAAAATTTCTCCTTGTTATCAATCAAAGCTAAATTTAAATAAAATATCAAAATAATTTGACTCATTCCATGTTTAAAATCAATCCAGACCTACCAATCAAAATAACATAAAATGTCTTCAACACAAACACATTCACTTGTCAAAATCTACATATTCAAATTGAACATAACATGTAATGCCAGTACATCTAGGTTTCCTATTTGGGTTCTATATATTGATTTAAGAGTCAGCTTTCCTTACCTATTTAAGAAGCGAATCACCTATAAAAACTCCAAGCTACTGCGTGCAAGTATACTCAACCTGCAACATACAAATCTGATTAACAATCTGAACCTATCCTTAGGATCCAAGACGAACAAAGATCATTCTGGATGTCTTTAAGACCACATGTACGAAAGTGCACACAAATTTTCCTTTTTTACAGAAACCTTAAATCGCTTAAAAATAAAAAAGAATTGGTACTTACCTAGACAAAGAAATGGTGACGTGATAAGCTTGCTTTACCTACAGTAGGGATGGAGCCTTCCATCTTCAATGTGAATCAAAAGAGAAATTCCATCTTCAATGTGAATCAAAAGAGAAATTCCATCTTCAATGTGAATCAAAAGAGAAATGAGATTCTTTTTTCTTTTATAGAGAAAGAGAAGAAAGAACTGAGAAGGATTTAGGGTTTCTGATACTGAAGTTGAGAAAAGGGTCTCTTTTAGGCTTTTTGAGGCAAAAAGAGGGAAGAGTGATTCTTCCTGCACCTCCATGACGACTTCCTGCACCTCCATAGTTTTTCAAAATTCCAATTTTGGACATAATGAAAAGACCAAAATGTCCTTCGTCTATAACCCATGGTGTAAAAATTTTGAAACACATTGCGGGTTCTACAACCTGCAATGTAAAAAATTTTGAAACACATTGCGGGTTGTACAACCCGCAATTCAAAAAAATTTCAAAAATGAATTGCAGGTTGTACAACCCGCAATGCATTTAAAAAAAATTTGTATTGCGGGTTCTACAACCAGCAATGCATTTAATTTATTTTTATAAATACTAAAAATTATTTATAAAAATATTTTTTTTTACTTTTTATTATAAGAAAAAGTAAAATTATGTTAAAAACAAATATTACAAAATTTTGTGGCCTTGACCAGGATCAAACTGGAAACCTTTAGTGCGTAAGACTAAGATGATAACCACTACACCATAGCAGATTGCTGGTTGTACAACTTGCAAAACAAAACAATTTATAAATACATTGCGAGTTATAAATTTTTTTTAAAATGTATTGCGGGTTGTACAACCCGCAATGTAAAAATTTTAAAAAACACATTGTGGGTTCTACAACCCGTAATGTAAAAAATTTTTACACCGTGGGTTGTAAACGAAAGACATTTTAGTCTTTTCATTATGTCTAAAATGGGAATTTTGAAAAACTATGGAGGTGCAGGAAGAATCACTCAAGAGGAAAAGAGGGGTAACATTTTTTGTTTTTTAAATCCTAAACGAAAATTGCTTCCTGCATCTCCTCATTTACTTTCTGCACTCCATTATATCTTTAAAATACCAAAAAATACCAAAAATTATCTTTGTGTTGGTTTCCAGAAAACATTTTTCAAAATGCATTTTAGAAGGTATAAAAATAATTTATGAAATATATTTTTCGGAATGCATCTTGGGATGTATAAAATAGTTTTAGAAAACATTTTCCGAAATTCAAAATTAACTTTCGGAAAATGTTTTCTAAAATATATTTTAAGGATGTACAAAGCAATTTCGGAAAATATTTTCCAAAATAAAAAATGACTTACGAAAAGATATAAAAATCAATTTTGATTATAATAAAAATTTATTATTTAAAATAGTCAATTATAACTTAACCTAATTGGCTATTATATTAAAAGAAAAAAAATCATTTTTCAAATATAAAACTGCTCAACATTATTTTAAAGATTGATTAATACTGTATATTTAATCACTCTAAAACAATCAGAACCTGTGTTGTCATAAAATATAATTACAATGGCACATAATTATTATAATTAATATATAAAAATGCAATCCAAGTTTCTTATGATAAATTATGAAAAAATTAATTTTACCACATATTAATTATAAAAAAGGATAAAATATTTTGGGGCTGGCTCTTAAATTCCAGACAGGTCTTTTAATAACTTTTAAGTATCATGAATATTATTTTAATAAATTTTAAATAATAAATGGAATTCTCTTTTGTACTATAAATGAATCCTTCAACTACTTACACCCACACAATGTTCTTACAGATCAATTATCTCTTTAACTTCTTCCTTTCTTTTCCGCTCTCTCCTTCAATGTAAACATATCTTTAGGTCATGTTTTGCTTAGATTTCCTCCTCCATTATCTATTCTCTTGCAAATTTTTTTCTAACTTACATCAGCATTATAAAGGTTTTTATGGTAATTAAAACTTATGGTATCAAATTACATCCTCCTCCATTATCTAACATCTCAAGTACAATGAATAATATTAACCATAGTCATTGATAGGGGGTGGAGTTAAACTTTTAATTTCATGTTAAATGGGTTTTATTTGTGGATTTTTCCCCCTAATAAGAAGAAGGGTATTCTTTAATTAATTTATATTAGCTATATTTATATGAATCACTTATTTTTTTTGTAATAAAATTTTATGTTGATGAATTTAAATTAGAAGGTCTATTGATCTATATAAACAAAAAAGAACTAAGATTTTTTTTTTCCAATTTTTACGTTAACTACCTACTAATTAGGAATCAATTGGACGGTTGTAAATAAATATAATTAACTTGTAGAAATTATCGTTGATGTAGGTTTTACTTCAGCCTATTGTGCCAAGAAAACATTTTTTAGTTCAGTAATCAAATGGCTGACAAAAAATAAAATTTTATTTTGGATAAATTGTTAACTTAAAATGTAAAACAAAATGTAGATGTTAGATATAATGATAGATAAGATTCTGAGCTTGAAAAATAAATCAATATAGAGAAATTTTATGATAATTTAATTAGATTAATATTAAGTAAATTTACTATATTATAATAAATCCTAATACAAATAATTAGGATTAAAGTAATAAATAATTAAGAAAATAAATGATAATATGAGAAAAAAAAAACTAAAGACGTAGACCGTAATTAATTTTACTGAAACAACTATAAAACCTAAAAAAGTATTTAACTATAAATATAACTGGTAAACCCTAAACAATACACTATACCCAATATTTTAGAAAAATGAAGTCATTGTGTGTATTAACTATAACATAAAAAGGATGAACTAGGAAAGCCTTAGTTTCTAGGTTAGGAAAGATTTTTTATATTATAATTATCAATTATGAATTACTAATATAAATAAGTGAGGTTTGGACAGAAATAATCAAACAATAAAAAATTAAATTTGTTCCTTTTTTAAGTGGTGGGCTTTTAGACCAGTATTTATTAATTAGTAAAATAAGTTTATTTATATTATTAAATTATAATTCTTTTACAAGTATTTGATCATAGTAGTACAAAAGTCTAATCTTTTCAGGATTTGTCGTCAAATTGCTGGTCAAGTCTTCAACAGAAATTCATCATTTTTTAGTACCAATTAATTGAAATACATTTTTCATAAATGCTCAAATCACATTATAAATTAATAAGGTAAGCACTTTGACAATTGACCTCGTGTATTATACATTAAAAAAATATATTTCAGATCCCAAATAAATTGGTTGCTTCATGAAATCAATACCATTTGAGTTTCTCCCTTGTAACAAAAATAAATTAATACGAAACAAAAGGAACAAAAAGGAACTAAACAAATATAGTATAAAAGTGGCTAATGAAACATCAATACAAACGCATGCACATTCATTCTCAGAATCCCTTTCAGTTTCTCTACCACCATGACCATGAACTCGCCCAATTCCAACAACTTCAGCACCACCCTCTTTCCTCTCTCGGGTTCCAACACCGTTCCAAAGAGCGAAACCTTAGCAGTGAAAGGAATGAGCCAACTTGGGTTGAACCAAAGGGTCAAAGGCCTGAGAAAAATCTCATTTGCCACGAAAAGAAGAGCAGTGATGTTTCATGGTCGCCTTAGTGCAGCCGAAAAACTGAAGGGCAAAGAGGTTATGAGGGCTCAGTTTTTGGGTGTGTCAGGAACTTCATTAGGTGATGGTGGCGACACTGAGAGCATCTTAAGAGCGAGTCAGATAGTAAGAGCCAAACTGGAGCATGCAGTGTGCAATGGTATTGCTGAAACTCGTACTGAGGAGAGTAATAAGAAGGCCAAGGAGATGGTGCGAGCCAAACTCCTTTCTGCCTCACCATTCGCTTCTGAAAGTGATCCTGTTGGTAGCACTTCGTCAACACAATTGGCAATTATTGCACCACCCCAAAGGGGAAGTTTTCTGAACCATTTTGCTTATCCCTTCCCCAACAACTGTACAAGATCCCATTTCTCACAGTCAGAGACAGACACCGAGGTTGACAAAAGCATCAACCTTTGCGCAACTCCATTGAGAGTTTGTTTTCCGCACGACAGCATTTATAGGAGGAACAGCAACGTGGGTGAAGCAGTTGAGGATATTTGTGGGAGGGAGGATGAGAACGAGTACGATGGTCGGATGCACAGCAATCCGTACAAGAAGAACGGGCCGTACACGTGTCCGAAGTGCGAGTGCGTGTTTGAGACGTCGCAACGGTTTGCGGCGCACGTGAGTTCTCGGCACTACAAGTACGAGACGAAGAGTGAGAGGAAGAAGAGAATGATGGCGAAAATCCGAAGGAGGAGTGTGCGTCTTGAATGGGAAAATGGTGTGCTCACTGTTGTTGATGACAATGTTCCAAGGACTAGTGGCAGTGCCTATGGTTTTGCACGAAACAATACCAACGTTGCTCCTGCTCCTGCCCCTGTTCAGCTGAAGATTGAAACTGAGAGCGGTGTGGGACTTCAGCTTGCTCCTACTCCCGGGTGGCCAAAAATTACTCCTGCTAGACCAGAAGCTTTAGGAGGTATCAGAATAAAATTGGAGCCATTAGATAATTGAGTCCAATGCTCCATTGCTTTCGATGCTTTGTTTAATTGTTATTTTTATTTGTTTCATTATTCACTATTTGTTTGGGGTTTTCTGTTTCAATAAATCTTGGATTTCACTTTATGTGAATTGAAACTTCAATTTAATTTCCAAGATTTCATTTTATCTCGTTGATTAAATGAGCTAATTTAGTTATTCATCCAAAATGATTTAATTACTACTTACATGATCTAGGAATAGAAATAGATCAGCCTTAAACTTGTACTTAACCTTATTTGATTCAAAAGACAGGAACAGCATATTTAAGTAAATATAAAATAATAACAATTTGTAAGTATTATTAATATATATTAAATATTATAATGTATTAAAATAATATATTTGTTTTTCTTATATATGAATTTATTTTTTAATGATCTTATACGTGTGAACTTTTATATAGGTGAACATGTTTCTTTTTTTAGAAAGGTTGAAGGTGACTAAATATATGAGAGTATTTTGTTTGGATCACTGGTACCTTCTGTATCCGACTTTCTCCTTAGGCTATTCTATCGGCTTATTTTGCGACAATAGACAATTGGAGTTCACTGGGTCTTCCGTGACTTGCTGATATTTAGGTTAAGGTCGCTAATTCCATTCCACTCAACCTCTGCAGAAGATAGTTATCGCACTCAGAAAGATGACTTTTTCAAACGTTGAAGATTTAGCCATTGCAAGAAAAAAAAAAAAAACTATACTCTTCTGTCCATGTTTTTTTTAATTTCCATATTGCACATTTTGTCACATCGGGAGAAGCTATAATGACTACTAGTACAAATCTTAAACCTTCTTGGATTTTTTTTCCCTTCGAATATTTTTTCTCTTGGGTAAATAAACAAGCGATGGGGTAAAAAGCATTAGGAAACCATTCATTTCTTTGTCTTTCCTTTCGACGAATTTATTCAGACCCTGAATTCAAGCAGCTCAGGGGACGGAGCAAGGGAGTTTGAAACACAAAGCACTCCAAGACGCATTCTTCTTCCAACTCCATACTTTCTCTCACCGTCTCCATAGACTCAGTAAAATGATAATCTTTGATCAAGAAATTAAATAAATCTTACACTCCAACCTTTTTATATTTTAGATAATACACTATACAGTCCAAAATACAAAAGTTATATAGATGCAGAAAGAATCTGTCAGCAATCAGGTATGGTGGTCGTGCATACCTTAAAGGGTCGAGAAAATTGAAACAAGTGAATCATGGATGCTGTGGCCCTTGGATATTTTAAGGATAAAAAATATTACAATCAAAATTTAAATTTAATTACTACTTACAGCTACGAGTAGAAATAGATAAAAATTAGACTTTTACTTAATCGTATTTGATTGATAAGATAGGAACAACATATTTAAGTAAATATAAATAAATAATATTTATTATTGATATATATTAGATGTTATAATGTATTAATATAACATATTTAGTTTCCTTTCAACTTAGTAAAAAAGAAACATTGATCTATAATGCATAAAAGGTCACACCTATAATATTATTAAAAAATAGATCCATATATAAAACAAACTGAACACAAACAAAATTAAATTTGAAGTCCAAAACCTAAACCTACTAAAGCCTGACTCGCCCAACTTATTTTCACCCTGAAAGAAAAACAATTTGTTACAAAAATGTTTTAGAGGTTTCAACAATTGTCGGACAATTGTCTTCTTACACAATAGGTAATGACCAAAAAATAAAAAATAAAAATCTGAGAATAATATTTTATTTTTCGTTTTAATTTCAATTTTTATTTATTTAGTAACGAAGAAATTGGCAACATAAATAAAAAGTCAGGACAATTTTTTTAAATAATTGTTACAATAACAAAAAAATACACCTGGCCTAGTACATAATTTAAAAGATTTACTTATTCACAGTGATTTTAGGATACGACTTTCTGCAGGCTTCATTTTATTATGTGGCTAGCATCTGGATTATTGCAAATATTTCACAATTTAAATGCAAGTTTATTCTAAGTGCTACAATAAGCTTCACGCTGTGATAGCTGATTGGCTGGTAAAATGAACAACCATAAATAGAATTTTCGAACTTGTTGAATATCTCGTGAAACCTTGCTAATCTTCAAAAATGGGGAAAAAAACACGAATCGAAAACAGTTTCATTACATTATTTACTAAAGCAGGCGCATTGCTGATATTCAATGATGGGGGGGGTAATAAGTAAACTGGAATACAAGAGAATTCAAAACTGATATTGCATACATTAAACCAATGCTACATCAAACGATTCATACACTATAATTGATGATACAACTATTCACAATGCTGACCTACAGAAAATCTAGACTTCCTACAAGAAGATTTACTAACACTCGCCCTCCCCACGAAATCTAAAAGGCATCATTGATAGTATCTGGATTTGGAACAAGGCATGAGCCAAATACAACTATATCCCAGTATTTGGATTGTTCCCAGCTAGAATTAGAGAAATTTCTAACCCTCGGCTAAAAGCCTGGTTAAACATGAGGCGAGTTTGGAATGTTGAGACAAAAGGGAACCACGAAAAGAATGCAATGGGTACAAAAATGACCATTCCCATACCAGCGTCATACAGTCGAGCAATTGATCGAACAGATTTCCATAGTCCTAGCCTCTTCATCAGAGGCTTCCATGCAGCAGCAATCTAAAAAGGAACATCAAAGTTAAAAAGGTCAGAGTGTATCCTCCTGCTTCGGTATAAGCTTTGACCACATGAAACTCGTGGCAATTTCGTTTATTTTTAGTTTCCACTTTTAGATGACATGTTTTCACTGATAATTAAAAAAGAAAAAAAAATCTTATCACCTTCCTGTTATCAAAAATGGCACAGGAAATGGTGAAAACAACTATAATTTTCATCACTTCTAGTCTCCAAATCCACAAACCATGTCAAAACAAGCTGGATTTTTTTTATAGATAACTATAAACGAAAAACATATCACTAAAGAAGATGACACTAAAATAGAACCAAGCGTAACAACACGAGAAGTGTTTGTAGTTAAACGCAATACAAATTTGATCATAAGAATCAAACTCCAAAGAAAGCTGTTGGAAAGCTACTTTAGTTGTGGCTTATCAGGTTGATTGTAAATGTCTTAAGAGAGACCTGTCTACAAAGAGGTGACCTAGAAAGGTTGAGTGCAACAGCTTCGAAGTTAATTCCCTAAGGAGCTGAGATACTGCCATGATTACAAATATTACTAATGTAGTTCTTAGCAAGTCAGTTTTGTTGAATTAAACTTTAAGCCTAAATTCAAAGATTGCATCATAACTTTTTCTATATCTATCTATATGTTTGGACCACCTATATTGCTGACACCCCAAGCGTGCCTTAACTGCAGCCTATCAGTGTTGGTTGGTTGTTAGTGTTTTGAAAAGGACTACCAATGGAGGGTTTGACCAGAAAAGCTGAGCAAAGCATCCTAAATTATAACCATGGGGATGTTGAACCTCAAATGGTTTCAGATCCTATTATTGACTAGAGATATAACCGATAGTCCTTATAAAGCCAAAAAAGTCCCTATCTTAAGAGCGAAGCCCAAATATTAAATATTAAGACATGCAATCAAATTGTGTAAAATAACAAATAATAACATATAGTTTAGAGGAAAAGAAAACTCACAGACAGAATTCCCCATCCAGTAGGAATGAAAGCCAACATAGAAGCAAATACGTCAGCTATAGAGAGGTCTGTCAATATAACTGCCACAACTAAACCCGCCAATGCTAACAAAAGGGAGACTCCTTGTATAAAGCGCAGAATAAGCTGGAAATTGACCGATATCTTCTGGCTGAATGTGAATACCTATTGCGCAAGAATAAAAATAGGTATGAAGATGCAGAATTACCATGTATATTTAAATGAAGTCAACACACAATGCATATTTTTCACCTTGAAAAGAATTATAAGCACGGCCAAAACTACCCACGAAAATCCATAAACCTGTACAAAAATGTGAACATAAGTAGTAAGTTCACAAACCAGTGCACATTCTGTATATGCAGACACATAAAAAGAACTGTTTCAACTTTTAACTTTGGGCAGTCAGTTGGCAATTGGACCCTTCTATTCATATAGGACCTTCTAAGCTTTGAATCAAAATGTAGAAAGCAAAGTAAAATTTAGATTCATTAATCAAGTATTATTTTATAATCAAAATATTCTAGAAACAATTTTATTTTATTATTGATCATACTATTCCCAATATGATTCAATTGTTGATTCCGAAAATAGGTCTTCCAATTCACGATTTGTATCCCAATCCAGGCATAGAGCACGAGCGAAATGATAAGGATTTTTATCAGGTCATTCTAGGGTTCTGAGGTGGGGGCATTGTTGGAGGTACACAGGAGGCGGAGAGGGCAGCCTTGTGGATCTTGTTGATGGAGGCCTCCACCACAAGGCAGATGACAGTGAAGGCATAATTCTGGGGATCAACACCTCGCTGAGGGAGAACTTGGCACGACACTGATGCTCTAGAACATCAAAACTGAGAAACACCGTTCAACCTCAACTTCAGAAACAATTTTTGTTGAACGTGTACTGGTGCCAGAGATTCTAGCAACAGCGAATCGCAATTGGGGAGAGTTACTAAAAGAATATGATTTGGCAAATGTAAGACACCTATGAATACGAAATCAATTTGGCCATCACTAAATTCAAGTGATGCTACAATATTATGGACCAAGATCAGTCATGATAGAGAATTTGTTCACTTAATATCATTGTTGAAATGAGCCAAACCTTAGATTCTCTAATTCTGCAAACCCTATGAATTGCATTTTTTTTTTTTTTAATAAGAGAAACCAATTCAAAAATAGACAAGTGTCTTTAGAGCAGTTACAAATATAAAGCACGTGATAAATGTGTTTAGGTATTAACTCAATTATAACTAGTTCGATAATTTGAGTTCAGTTAGAGATTAAATAGGATTATAAAACATCTAGGCGTGTAAGTCAAAACCTGTGTACGCTATTACTAACTGATCACATAACTCACATAAAATCAGGAAACAAGAAAGAAAATATTTAAAACCAGTATTTATGCAAAAGGAAGGAAACAGAAGATGAAACAGAAAACATGTAATACCGTCAGTGAAGTGCTAGTTCCTTTCACGTTAAGCTTGTACACAATGCCATACTGAAAGATGAAAAATCTAAGACTCAAAATGGTTTCAGCTACCCTTGAACCCAAGCTCCTGATATGAGCCTGTAGATGAAATGATTTATCAATATTGAGACAGATATTGAATAAAATCAATAAGCAGTGTTGAAAGCAAGAGTTCAATTAAGAGCAAATATGACAGAACTTTAGGATCAACTTTGGGTACAAAAGAAGTGTCATGATATATTCAAATATTCTAACAATTTTATAAACTTGAGTAATCACCAAAAGGTATCATGAGATGCCAGATGCAAGGATACCAAACTTCGAAAGATAAAGTGCATCTTATGGAATTATTTCATGAAAGATGGACACGGTTCATCTTGCCGTAATAATCTCAATAATAAATGTCCACCACATCTTGCATTAAATCCATAATATATCATAGCAGTCCTTGCTCATTCAATTACCCATATCCTTTATCTTGGAAAAGGAGTGAATGTGTAGTTTAAGAACTAACTTGATCTTACTGCAGCAAATTAATTGAATTATATAATAGAAATGCCAACATCGGGGATTAGCTTTATCGTACAGCTGAAGATTAATTACATTATTTAACAGTTATCAGGCAGTAATTATTCATTTCCTTCATCAATAAAAGTCCACCACAATCTTGCATCAAATCCATGATGCATGATATCAGTCCTTGCTCATGGACACGAAAACAGAGAAGCTAAAGCTCCTTTGATTACGCAAACCAAGACTGTTATCCTGAGGAAGAGGGAATATCTATTGCTGCAAATCTGCCTTCCTATATAAATTACAATACACAACTTTAGAGACGTCTCTGCTTATTACCAGTTCTTCTTCCCACCAAGCTTCCCAGCTTTCTTCTCCCTTAACACCTATTCCACCCCTGTAAAGTAGCCAATTTGTCCAATCTCGAAAGTCTTCCACCACCCTAAAAAAGAACACCATATGAGGGAAAATAATTGAGACATGCCTGACAGAATACAAAAATAATACTTACTTCTGCCACTCAAATCCAGACGGGTTGAATAAATATGGTGCAAACAACCAGGATAGAGCCATAAACCAACTGCTTATACTCAGAAGAATATACGAGAGTGCACCACCTTCGTTATAGCCATAAGCAAGATATACTATCAACAAAAGTGCAACCTCCAACCTGAAGACAAAACATAGGAATACAATTATTATATCAGGGAAAGGAAAACAAGGATACAATCTAAATGAGAATAATTTCATAAATACCAGATGAAAAAATATTTGCACTATTGTAATGCCTATAATAATGAGTAATTGAATGCATGCAATAATTTCTAAAACCATCAGCCCAAAGATAGTGTTCTGTATATAGGTTAAATTAGCAGCAGGCAAGTCTAGTTCACTCTCTTTTAACCTTCCAGTTACATATATATAGTGATCTAACCATATAGGATCAACACAATAACATTTGATGAGATTCTCAATTCAGAGAATACCTATTTTTCTTCAAATCTCTACATTTCCTTTTCCCAAGCTTTCTATCAAATTCTATTACTGTATCAAAACTATTTACCAATACCAAGTCATGAATGCCACTCAAAATGTATCGCACACCAGAGAATCCAGCCAGAATAGTTATGGCTAACTCACACTGGTAACTTCTATTAGATGTACTGTATTTTATTCAAGATTTCTTACTTTCTCTGCAAAATTTAAAGACATTGAGGCATATTTTCTTACGAAATTCAATATTTTAAACCTTTTGGTTTATTTTACTATTTTCCATTTATTTCTGTAAAATAAAATAAAAAGAGGTATAGGATCAATCCCGTGTGTGTATTGAGCACATAGGATTACATATTTATAAATAAGAAAAATGTAAATAATATGGGCTAAGCCTTTCACATCTAACACTCCCCTTCATGCATGTGCATCACAATGTCAAATGTGAAGCTCTATTGAAGCAAGGACACAATTGCTTCAAGACAAAGGAAAATAGAATACAATTTACCGAAGAACTATTTATTTTTTAAAGTAAAAAACAAGAAATAGTAATAAGAAAGAGAAACCAAATGCTGACTTATTCTAGAAATTTATGCCCTTTGAGATTTCTTATCACAGTTGGGAATCTCAAGTCGAGTTAAGCAAATACTTTTACAAAGTAAATAGAGATATGAAAATAATTTGGATGGAAAATTGATGTAGCACAGTGACTTTAAGAATAGAGTTTTCAGTAAGAGAAACAGAAAGCCTCACCCTTTAACAAAATGACTACGAGAGTAGAGTCTGTAGTTCTCTGAAAACTTGATATGTCGAACAACAAACCCCCGGCCAGTTGCTTGATACTGTTGACAAATAAAAAAATGGATCAAGAGTTGAGAGGATAAGTACAGAAAGAGACGCCATAGAGTAGGCAGACAAACCCTTGCACCACCATGAAGAATAGTTCGACCAAAATAATGTGTTCTTGTACCCAAGGAAAATGTGAAAAAGACAGAGCATAGCTGAAACTGCATTGTGACAAAACTGACAATGGCCTGCAGAGCAATAAAATGAGTGTAGTTCATATTACTTGTTTGCAGGGCATTAAATATACAAGTTCAAGACCAATTCAACAGAGAAGAAGAAACACTAATTTATTATTTGAATTTATAGAAAAATGCCTAACAATGAAGGATAATAGTCAAACACTAATTTTATCCTGAGCCCCTAAAATGGCCAGAATAGTAGAGGAAAAGTATGGTGACTAAAGACAAAGCATTTGGTTCATTAAACATGCCTCAGAAAACAGCCATAACAAGATACTTCCATTTAAGAATAACAGAATTGGCTACACACTGTCTCGTTACCTGTTTAGGATAAAAAATATTCTGAATATCTCCATAGTAAATAGGAAAAAAATAAAAATATCTTCAAAATATTCCTATGTATTTCAACATATTTTTATTTCCTTTTTGAAAGGTTTTGGTTAGTACAAATAGAGATAATGAGAATATAATTGGTGTGATTGATATCAATAAAATAAATCTTTATTTTCTTACATAGTTCAAGATGGTATAAGAGACTATCATAATCAAGTTCTTTAAAGCTATTATCAGGCTCCTCTTAGACTTCTCATCAATATCTAATTCCACGAGATGTTCATTTTTCGATGTGAAGGGATGTATTTGAGATCTCACATTAATTAGGAATAAGGACAAATTATATTATATAAGTGGGTTGCCATCTATACCCTACAAGCTAGATTTGTGCATAAACCCACTTATTACGATTTGTTTTAAATGCTAAGAAGCTGTTATCATCTCTTTACTAGTAAACAAATATTTGCAGTGACCCAAAAAAGGAAAATACTAGTAAGGCTTAGTGATTGCCCATGTCTAGACAAAAAATTTAAATGACAATAGGGTTATACCTGTTAGAATTCTCCTATATATTTTTAGAAGAGTTGTCTGACTTGGAGGTGAGGATCCCTGAATTCATAATGAGGAGGTAAGTGGTATAGAGGATTTACCCATTGCGTTGAGAAAAGGAAAAAGATTGTGTTAAATATCCTATTTCTTAATATGTATGCAATGATAATCTTTCAAATAGACATCGAAGCTTTACTATTGTCACTGATGCCATAGAAATTCCTATCTCGGTCTAAGAAGGCATGATAGAGGAGACGGGTACATTAGAAAGAAACTCAACATGGAGATTGTTGACAAACCAAGAGACAAAGACAATACGGTGCAGATGGATATTTACAGTGAAAAATAAGACATGTGGGCCGATAGACAGGTACAAAGCTAAATGGATTGCAAAGGGCTACTCAAACTTGTGGAAACAATTGTAATTGTTCTTGCTCTAGCAACACATTTTGGATGGGAATTATGCTAGTTGGATGTGTAGAATGATGCCTTTCTTCATGAAGATTTAGAAGAAGTGTATATGGATATTCCTTCCAGATTTGAAACTCATTGAGGAAGGAATGAGGTATGTTTCCAAAAGAAGGCCTTATATGGTCTTCAACAATTCCCAAGAGAATGGTTTGGGAGATTTACAAAAGCAATGGTTTCGTTAGGATATAAGCAACGCCAAGGATATCATACCTTATTCATAAAACACTCCTTACATGTAAACTTATACTATTGTTACTCTGTAGTTGACATGATTAGATGATGAAACAAAGAAATTGAACTTAAAAGGAAAAATTGGCAGCCCAATTTGAAATGAAAGACATTGGAAATTTAAGTGTTTCCTCGGCATAGAGGTTGCTTATTCATTAGAGGGAATTTTCATCTCCCAGTTGACAAAATACTTCACTACTTGAAAGGGGTTATTCTTCTGGATAGGAGACACTTTGAACCTCACGATGATATGGACTATGATGTAGACTATGCAAGTTATGTTACTGGAGTAGTAGTGTTGAAGTTGAATATAGAACCCTTACTCAAGGTGTGTGTGAAGGACTATGGATGAAGATCATACTTGATGATCTTAAAGTTGACATCCCTATTCAATTGTACTACAATAACAAGTCAGTCATGAACATTGCCCATAATCCAGTCCAATATGATAGGATCAAAAGTATTGAAATTGACAGGCACTTCATCAAAGATAATCTTGACAGTGACATAGCAGTTACAACTCATGTTCCAACAGAATTTCAAACCTCAAGATAGATTCCAAGATCTTGTAGGTGGGAATGATTGATATTCGTTTACCAACTTAAGGGGGAGTGTTGTAAATAACAGATTATTACAATAAATAATATTCTCAATATCTCCATAGTAATTAGAAAAAAATATCTTAAAATGTTCAGATTTGTTTCAACATTTTTATTTCCTCTTTTAGAGGTTTTGGTTGGAGCAAATAGAGATTATGAGAATGTAATTGGTGTGATTGATATCAATAAAATAGTTCCTCATATTCTTACATAATTCAAGTCTAAACTCGGAGATGTGGGCAAGAGATGTGTGCATACATTTCAACTTCTCAAATATTGGTACTATTAGTAATATCAACTATCTTATACCGACTGGATTTCTTCGGTTATAGCTATTAAGTTAATGAAATGGACAAACACACTTACCCTCAAGAAACCTTGCTCAAGAATAAAGCCCAAAATCATTGGCACAGCAGTGAAGATACCAATTTGAAAGAGAAATTGTGTATTCAAAGCGGCGCTCAGTGCAGTGTTCCCAGTTATCTTGGCCCTGTCAAGAATGGTTTCGCCAACACCAGATAGTGCCTGGAAACAGAGTGCATTTGTTTGAATTGAATGTACATAATTACACCAGCAATGTTCCTGTTCTAATAACACTTGTATCACAGGCTACCTCTTCGTCTATTGCCCATCAGACACAAAAATTAACTCGTGAAAAATACTTATAAGATGAGTGATTGTTACAAAGAGTCGGATTGAAACAAGACAAAAACTCCACAAAATGACAAAAACAACCCACTGATGATGGTAAAAAAAAAAACTGAAATGAAACCATGTGGAACTTAAGACATGACCTGAATCTGATATGAACAATAAACATTTGGCTCTATAACTACGAAATTTTGAATAAAAAGGAAAAGATAATCTCAACATAAAAAACCATAGATAAGTACCATGAAAGTTTAACACAATTCAACTTACCAGATAGGCTTTCCCATATAGAAAGGCATATACAGTCAGCACTGTTAGCTGCAGGATGAGAAAGACAAAAAGTGAACCGATGAAGAAAGTTTGGATATAAATATATGTACGCTGATGATTCTAAATTGTACTGTGTGGAATATTTCCATGAGATGTGTCAGTCAGTGTTAACGTAATGTCTGGCTCTTATTCGGAATTGTAAACAAAACCAGTTACCAGCTGTTATTGCTTCTGTACAGAAGAACCATTACCACCAGGCCTTCTTGCTCTATCAAAACCCACGTTCTTAATAAAAACTATTTGAGTATCATCCACCTGTAAGGTCATTTTTCAAGTTGTGTAGTTCTTCCTAGACCACTATTGCTTTTTTCCCTACAAAACAACCTCAAGAAATTTCTGCAAATTCTCCTTGATAGGCTACTCCATCTCAATTATAATTTTCTTCTGACCTTTATTTTTTTTTTTCCAACATGTTGGCACTCCATTGCCAACAATACTCCACTATAAAGACCGTGTTCCCTTGTTTGATGTGTTGTTTAGGGTGGATTCACATACTTAATTCAAACAACAAAGAATACATGACACATAACTGGACATACCATGGTACAAAAGTAGTATCCAACTGTCGTAAAATAAAAGGACATCATCCGGAAAAAATCAAAAAGCTGCCCAAGTCTGTATACATCACGGCTCAGAACTTGTTCACCGTTACCACCTGAAACTTTTCCTTCAAATAGTGCAATTTGATTGAGCCCAACATCTCTTCCCTTACCAACCTGTGAATTAACTATTAGAACAGGATTTGTTGTATAGGCATCATTAAATAACAAGTCTTACCTGAATATATTCATGATGTGTAATATTTCCTTGACGTAAGGTTGAATTGAACCCTGTGAATTAAGAACAACATTACACACTAAGACCTAAAGCTAAAATACATTCAGGTAAATAAGCAATCCTGATAACAATATTTCAAAGAGAAGTATTACAAATCATAAATGAGTAAATAAGTAAATACGTTGCGAGAAGAGAAACATATTTTCTGCACAATTACTGAGTTTGGTCTAGAGGCGTTAAGAACCTCAAAGCTTCAGTACTATAACAAGTATCTCCTCCTATACAATGCAGAGCTCCTAACAACTGGTACTCTATCTCTCCCTGTTCATTACCTAGTCAGTTAATTAGTTATCCCAGCCTTTCATAATTCTTATTTTTTTTTTTTACAACTTCCCATTTTTCTATATTATAAGTTACAAAAATTTACAAATAATAAAAATAGAGTAGAACATATAATAATGCAATATGAATTAGTAACTCCAGGTACACTGAACCATGTAATCCATAGTATATTAACACTGTGGTATCCTCACACTCATGAACACTTGATCACAAGCACCATTGTGTTGTTTTTAAAAACTAGAAATTAATTTAATAAGTTTACTCTAACAAAATTCTAATATTTACTTTGTGTTAAAGGTACTTGTTAGTATTAGTTACTATATTTTCACTTTTCTTTATGGCTTTATTTTCATCATTTGTGCATTTATTAATTATATGGTTTATAATTTATTTACTTTACCATACTAAATTTTACGAATGATTAATTTCAACTAACAAAAGGGAAAGAAAATCACAATTTAGACCTTCTAGTTAATTTTACAATTTTTCAAGGAAAAAGCTATTACAACGACCCTCCCCCTTAGCTTTGCGAATCAGAGTCCTCAGGCATAAAAACTTTTTTTGGTCTGGCTCTCATTTAATCGCAAGCTACATAGGGCATATGTTGGCCAATAGAATCTAACCCATCTACCCAAAACTATAAATGTGACCTTAGCCATGTGTGATCATGTCATACAAACAAAAATTCTGACAACCCCATGATAAAATGCACAATGCAACAAATGTTTAACCAATGGAAGGGGGAAGGGCACGGAAAAGAGCACTGATATCCATTTTGTCTCCTTAAAAATGAATTAGAGTTAAATCAGTCACACTAAAGATCTCATATCAACTAGAGATATAATCTTCTCTTATAAATTAGGCTTAATGTCTACTTTTTAAAATGGTATTAGATTCTATCCTAACAAGGTTTATTGGCCTGTCGTCTCAACCGCTATAGGCCCCCCACTACTCCTACACTTGAAATGTCCGGTCCTTAGCGTGAGGATAGGTATTGGAAATCCCACATCATCTAGATATATAAGCAAATTATAATATATCAATGGAGTGCAACTCTTATCTTTACAAAGTCGATTTTATGACATTGAGTTAGCCTTAAAATCTACTTTCAAAGATGACATAGGAATCTTTCGTAACAAGGTTTATTGGGCCAATCGTGCCACCCGCAATCCAACCGCTACCGGACTATCCATAAATAAATATCTTTTCCCCCACTCAGGGATGTTCAATCCTCAATTTGAGAAGGTGTGCTAGAGAACACACATAGACTATAGATATGGCCAAATTATAGTATATAAGTTGATGCAAACTTAACCTTACAATTCATAGCTATATTCGTAGCTAAGTGGGTGCATCTATTACCAAATTCGTAGCTAAATTACTGCATTGAGAAAATTTGACATTTTGGCCCCGTGTCCCAAACTGCCAAATTTCAATGAAGCAGCAGACATACCTGAATAGATATCTTCACTAATGTTGATAACACGAGAAGCCTTGCTTATACCACCACGAGTTATGTGAAAAATTCTATCAAACACATCAGGATGCCCATAGTGCATGCGAACCCTGAATAGAATTGTCATTCTTAGTTCGAACCGTGACAAGAGAAATAATTACTTAATTTCAAATGCGCTTACTTCAATGGATTTGCTAAAACCCGCTGCCCCATAGTCACAAAACTAGATTCTTGATTGGACATAAATGACGCTAGAGACGAGACACTGCATCATTAACAGACATTACATAGAGGTGCAAATGAAACAAAACCTAGTGCAATAAGGACACTATCAAACGATTAAAGTCAAACATACCTTCCAGTAAAGACATGTTCTCTAACACCAAGAATAGTAGGAGGGCGAAGCCCATGATCAGAATGAAATTCTTCAAGAAGGTTCCTCATCTTCAAAGCCTCCTCAAAATAGTTATCCTATAATAAATTCTAAATCGCGTCAAAAAAATAAGGAGCAAAGAACTTGTATATTATCACAACATAGATCCTTACGGATCATGACAATCGATTAGGAAAGGTTAGACAAATCCAGATAGCTATTAAAACTGCTATGACCTGATTCATGTCAATTGTTTGGACTGCATTTCCACGGGTAAATATAATAGCGTGATTTTGATTCTCGGGCTTCCCTTCACCCAATTTGGGATTTCCAGGTAGCTTCACAGAGTATATCTCCTGTGACAAAAAAATAAATAAATGGAGTGAAAAATATAAATCCATTTCAATAAAGGGAGGTCGCAAAAATAAAAGTAAAAGAAACGCAATTAATTATGGCAATCTAATTTAACAACAGAATGTAGCAAAAGTAAAAGTAACATAAGTAGTTAAGTCAGTTATCGGAATCTATCATAACAGATTAACGGCTAACTTTGTTAACCAGAATAAATATAAAAAGTAAAAAGGCTTATTATCATATACAAAAAGTATAGAAGAATGGCACCTTGTCTTTCCCATTGACATCAGCTTTCACAAGCTTTGAGTAGTATTCTGTGTTCACTTTTCCCTCTTTTAAAGTTTCAACAACATCAATGAATGCGACCCGGAGAGCTTCATTTCTAAAATCATTATTGACAAAAAGAAAGACTTGAGCATTCAATGATTAAGAAAAATCAATTAGTAAACAAAATAAATGAAGTTTGATCCATAGAATTGTTGAACCCACCTTTGCATAAGTAAAGCAATATCAGCAGCCTCAGGCTTCTGCTCTTCTTTCTGCTTACCATAAATTTGACATGTCACAACATAAGTGAACTTAAGATCTGCCTGGGCACGTGCCTCAGGGGATAATTCAAAGCCATGTGTATCAGTTACTTCATCACAGCCTATTGCAGCCTCCAAATCTAAATTAAAAAAATTAACATAAATGAAAATTGATTACAAACATGGCACAATGAGGAAAACCATGAAGTTCTATGTCCTTACCTCCGGTTGTTGTCCTCTCCAAATAGCTCTGAAGCATAAGAGCTTTCCTATAATACATCATACCCCGAACTGTGCATTCCGAAAAATAAAGAACAGAAAATGTAGTAAATTTCTTGCAAGAGATATCTTCCTTGGCATTGGGCCAGTGTGTTTAAACGTATAATAAGTCTTTTTGAAGATAATCCCTTATTTAAGAAGCAAAGAGGTTTTCCAATTAAAATAAGCATAATAATGCTTATTTTAAAATAAGCAGATTAAACAATAAACATAAAAAAAGCAGAAATCTGATTATTTTATTACATTAGAACATTCTAATTGTTTTGGAATCAAGACACACTGGAGGCATCGCAGTACTCAACTATCATGCACGAGATTTTGTTTGAAGACCAAAAGATTCATGAATCTTCTCCCAAACCTCATAGGAGTGATTAGAGCCAAGGACACGAGACAGAACAGACATAGAGAGAGTAGATTGAAGCCAAACGAGCAATGTTTGGTCCTAAACTTCCTATGCTTCATATTCAGGATTAACACGATCATTTTCAGTGTGATAACAAGGCAGAACCAAAGGATTCACAACAAATAGTTGTAACTTGTGTGATTTGATTACCAATTCAACATGTTTGTTTTCTCATGGTGAGATCATTCGCGACTCTTGATAGTACACAGCTGTACAAACTGTGTAGAATTATATAGAACAAATTAGGGGACGACAAATCTCATGGTGAGATCATTCGTGACTCTTGATAGTGGAAACAACAATGACAAAACCACAAGTTGGGCGCACTTCAGCCAATCCCAATAATCAAAGGAGTTGGGTGCACTTCAGGCAACCCTACAAAAAAAATTCAGAGCCCCTAAGATCAGGAGCCTTGATACCAACTTGAAGAGGATCAATTTGATGAGAGAAGATTTTATTCAATTGATTGATTTGAAACAATACATCAACCTCCATATATACAGAAATCTAACCCTAATGTATGGATTACAAAGATCTCAAGAATCTTCTAACATCTAACAGGACACATAATATCCTATCAACAACGTCCCTCATTATTTATCACGCAAATTTTTCATGATATTACATTCTAGATTGTACTAATATTTTTTACAATTTATATATCAATCCAACATTTCCAAACAATTTATATGTTATACAATCTTTTATTACATGTTTATATATTTAATCGTCACAAACAACCACGTTTAGACTAGTGAAAAAGAAAACATAAGGGATCAAGTTGATTAGTAAAACGTTACCTGTTCTGGCCAATGTTTGGCCCCGATATGAAGCCCAAAATCGCAATTCAAGAATATCACTAGGATTATCATTAAGTTCACTCTCACTAGAGTTTTCATCACGGCCAATTCTAGCAAGAAAGTTTTTCCATTCATCTGCAGTAAATTATGAAAACAATCCATTAATAGATGACAACTTAAAAACGATACACGAGAATGTATAGATAATAACATTATAATCAATAATGGATCCTGGATCAGAGCGCTGACCCCAAAATGGGGGATAGTGGGATGACTGCTAGGTTAATCACTATGACACATCCTGAAAGCAACTACAACAACTCCACTGCTTATCTCCATTTCTTTGAGTTAAGCAACTGTGCTTAACTTATTTTAACAATGCCAATGAGTTGAAATTGCTTAAATTGGTAGAGTTCTAGAAATTTCTAAAAAATAAATGAATCATAATAATATAAGTTTCAAAGTGTGATGTGCGCCATACCTACTAAAAAGTCACTTAAGCAACACAGCAATTTAGATGCTCTAAGAGCTCATAATAATTGCTGAAATCAGGCCAGTCCAATCCCCGTCAGCTTGCAAGATCTCAATGCTAATTTTGGTTAATTAAACAGCAGGTTTTGTACCTTTCAAAGGTATTCAAAATAGGTTCCTTTTCTTTTATGTTTCTAATTGGGTCTACTTATAAAATATATGAAAACGTTGGAACATTCCCTAAAAGTATAGGGATGAACATATTATGTAACCCAATTATTTTCAGGTTGAAAACAATCAGGTTTGGTAAGCAGTCATTACTACGGTCGCATGCTGAAGAGGAGAGTAGATTTGACAAACTATAGAGAGGAGATCCCTGGAAAACAGATTGAGTGTGGCATCTCCAATGACATCACATAATGGTGGGTTTTGCCAGCAACAGCAAGGCGAGCCGGTGATATGACAGCCACTGCACACCAGAAGACAGCTAAAGGGAGAAAGAGAGCCACTAATTGGAAAATGAAATAGCTCACCAGAAAACAGCCCTTAGATTATGAGCCTAAAAGTAATTGGCAAACCCTTTATTTGGTCACTAATAATAAAACAATAACAGGCGAGAAAGTATGTTGAGCATTTCACAGGTCCAATTTAAGACACAAATTCATCGTACAAGTGTAAATTTTACAATAGCATAACCAATCAATGCAGCTCAGGCAGAAATAGTATCAACCTGATCTGTTTAAGCCAAATTAAATCAAGCAGGACATACATTTCTACGCTGATATTCTGATAGAAGGAAATGAAGTAAAATTACCTGGATATATCTTCTGAAGGTAGAACAGAATTGATATTCCGTCTTCATTTTTCTTTAGGAGTTCAGCCATGCTATAAAGCACAATCTCAGAATAATATGGAGTGAAAACACTGCACAAACAAAAGAAAAGATAAGCACCGAAAAAATAAGGGTAATAATTTATTCAAGAGAAAAGATTTACCTGAACGATAACATCTCCCGAACTGGTTTTGCACAAGGCATCTTCATAAAAAGTGAGTTTGTGAAAAACTGTAGCCGCCGCCTGGCCTCGAGGTTTCTAGGAATGCTTGAGGCAGACTCTTTGATAGTCAGCAGTGAATACAATCTTTTGACTTGCATTTTCTGCATGTAATCAAAGGTTAAAAATTTCAAAGGCAAGTTATTTCCACAATAATATAGAAAAAGATTATTGGAGCATACTAAATCTGTATTCTTGGGCCATTTCAGCTTCGCAAACAAATGCCCTTCATCCCTAGCTTTTGTCAGTAAACTCCAGGTGTCATAATTCTCCCTGTACAAAAAACGAAAGAAAAATCAAAATTAATTCTTCCTGATGCAGGCAAGCAGGAATACAGTATTCAAAAATCAATGTATATGGAGACAACAGAAATTGCGACAAACCTCATATTTATAGAAAGGACATCGAGTCGCATAACATCATACAGATCCTGAATGGCCCTAACAGCACCCCTTTCCAGCTCAGGTGTTTCAGTCTCTCTCTGTAATATGTCAATATACTAAGTTCAGATTTCAACACCATGTTAAAATTCCATATATAAGGCACCAAATACATGAACGCATGCTTTCGCTCATGCCCACACACAAATAGATTGATAGATATACAACACATGCATAAGCCAAATTCATTCACCAGAACAGAGTGATCAAATAAATCCCTCAACAGCAACTAATGCACATACGAAATTGGGTCAACATAGGATAAATTTCTGAACACCTGATTATGAAGGCTCTAACATAATTCCAAGACAGCCTAATTTAAAAGTATCTAGTTGAGCACATTGAATAGTGCTGGTATATCTATCTAAAATCCTACTCCAAAATTTCCGAGAAACCTTAATATGCAAAAAAATATTGAGAAGCAGAGAGAATTTAGAAGGAAATCCAAATATTATTGACCTAAATGTAAAATAGTGTTTATGCAGACTGAGTAGCTTCCAAGAAGCTAAGAGACTAACTAATAACCAACAGCTATCAAGCTAACTGACCAACACTATCAGACACTAAGTGGTGTACACTATTAGACACCAACAGAAGAGATTTGTTTATTACCCTTTTTTTTTTTTCAAGCAATGAAAATATCTGGGTCGGTGAGTGTAGAGCACATGATTATGAGTAAGAAAAACTATACTATGGTAGAAGTAGTGAAACAAGCTATGATACTTAACCTCGATACCTGCTATGGCCAAACTATGATACTTAACCTCATTACTTTGCTGAGCTACTAATTAATTACTGCTTCTAGCCACCACGAAATGATATTTGATCATAAAAAGATAGGCACCAGATGTGGAATGTCTATTATAAAACTCACATCCTCAACCAACATCCCTGAGGAGCTGGCCGAAGAAGCAATCCATGATCAAGGGTAAACTTTACCGCAGATTACAATCAGCTTCTTTTCAGCGAGAAAGAAAGAGCTGAGATATAATCTGACTAACTCTATTTACATTGTAGCTTAGCTTAGATTCCGTAACAGTCACATATTGTAGCACACACAAAAACCAAAACTATTATGAGTGTTAGAATAGGCTCATAGTAGGCTAAATAAGCCTTATTCAAAAGTTATTTTTTGGTAGTACCTATCTGATACTTGTCTTTTACTCTTTCCTTTCTCATTATTGTATCACAGATCTACTGTATATTAATATAACCACCTAAGGGAGACCTTTTCAAGCTCTCAAAATATATTTTTTTTTTGTTCTTTATTTTCTTAAGTATGAGAATACAGTAAGGGCTTGGACTCCTGCTTCAAGCAACCAGAACAAAGAGGGACTTTGCTTCTGCAGCTACAAGCCATTCACCATAAAGACCAGGTGAAAGCTAGGGGGTGTAGCATTGTTCGGTGTCTGTATGCATGAAATTTTATTAGCATTTGTAAGTAACTGTTAATGAGGAAGTTAGTATACCACATATAACTAGAAGAATTACAGCCTGCTGCCTTTCAAATGAACAGAGTGGAGAGGAAGAGATGTCTGGTTATTAGGAAATGAAATGAGGGGTTTTAGGCACTCGGAGGTGCACACTCAATGTTCTGCAGTGTGTCTTACTTTAGGAAAATCCGGGATTTCTTACATATTCTATCTATTAAAGTTACCAACTTTCTATCAGACATGTTCCACCGGGGTAGTTAAAGTCACACTGATAGTGTCCTGACTCAAAACTATTTATCACATGTAAATTCGTTTTCAACCACGTATAAATCATGTGAATTCTGAACTATTCTTGTATACTACAAATCGGGAATCTGAGCAGTGCATTGTCTGATTATTGCTTGGTTAGGTTGCATCCAAACCAGGGGTTGGGTCACATGACCAATTTTCTAACGTGGATATGCATTTTACTTCATGAAATTATAGGGAAAGATATGAGATCTCTCCCTCCAATGGCTTAAGTAAGATTACTTCCTAGGCTCATATTTGATCATGTGATACAAGAACATGCATACAATTATTAATTACATTAATTATTATCATTATTATTACGGATATTTTCTAATAGTAAATATATACATTGTACAAAAGCATAATTAGGAAATAAAAACCTACAGACGAATATTTCCAAAGTACCCAACTGAGAATGTCAATAAATAGAGGAAATTGTTTCTTCAAATTCAAACCACACATTAAGCTAAGTATTTGTACATGGTCAGTCTTGGAGATCACACAATGACTAAAGTCATGACCGAATTATACTATATAAGTAAGTGTAAGCATTACCTTACAAGTCGATTTTAGGTTGAGTTAGACTTAGAAGTCTATTTTTTAAAAGTCCATTTTCTAAAAGTCCGGTATCAAAATCTATCCTAACATGGTTTAATGAATTTGTGATGGAATGTGTCGGAGATCTCATAATGATTATAGACATAGCAACCTTAACTAAGAATAATTGAAAATATTAGGAGTAGGAGGTACCAAATGCATGAGTGTAAAAGTTCAAGTTTTCACCCATTTCTTTTAGCACTTTGAAAAACAAGACTAAAACTTCTATGTGAAACTCAAATTTCACATGAGATGTTCTACCGTTGGCATAATTCTGATTAAATATTGACTAAATAAATCAACGCAACACAACAAGCACAACACCTAACAATCACACTCAACAATCAGACATCTGAACAAAACCATAGACCCATCTAACAAATATTTTGTAAAAAGAAATACATACAAGACTTTATTAGAAAGTAGAAGAAAATACAAGAAAAAAACAGGGACAATTAGCCAAACTAAAACTATACTGAACAGAAATGGACACAAACCAGGATCCCCATCAACGCAGTTACTCTTGATATCACGAGAGCTAACTTGTTTAGATTGATGTCCAGATGAATACTCCTCTTTGTGATACTAGAATTAATATCATCATATATCCTTTCGACCCTAGTAATATGGAACAATTGCAAAGAAACAAGATATCAAATACCATAAATTAGGTTTATCATTTAGAGGAAAAACAACGTGATGCACTACACTATTATAACTAATACTTACCACTTCCTTCCCACATCATCTAGTATTTCTGTCAAAATGAATTTAATAGCATAGTAACACTCCTGAACGGCATACATCATATAATCATCTCGGGAAATCCTATCCCAAAGCTCATCTTGAGTATCTTTACTCTCAACAGCAATATCCCTAGCCAAAAATATCTATACAATCATGCAAAAAGAAAAATTAATCAATCCTAACAAAAAAGAAGACATAAGAGAATAAAATCAGCTAATCAGAAAAAACCAACAAACATAAATACATATACACAGAGATCTGTGATAAGGTGTAAGACCTGATTTTGTTACAGTTCACAAAACTTAGTACACTTTCAAATATAAATGTAACTTCTAAAATAAACATATGCACATTTTTTTAATATCATTATGAAACAGATTTTTCCAACTAATAAAGAGCAGTATATAACCTACAAATTTAACCAACACCATCAGAAATACGGTACAATTTAATTATATTATCAAAAACATCAATTCATATAGTAATACAAATCTGTACGGCACAGATTGTAGCCACAGTGAGGACATTCACCTTTTTCACAAACTTATTTGGATGTATCCAGCATAGAAAAAATAATAATTAGACCTACTTATAAGGTTACATCCCTCATTTTCAGCCCAATTTTATGAAGATTGAGTTCTCTAGAAACCAAAAATCTTTTAAGAGTCTATCACTTGTATTAGTAAGAAATTGTAGTAGCAACACATAAGTCAATTAAATTGTATTCATCTTAAAATTGAGAACTGAAACAACTAAAAGATGATAAGTTATGATGTGGCAAAGATCATGCGATGGTACCAGACTCAGTATTAATCACATAAAGAAATTTATAAAATGTAGAAACTGCTACCGAGAGATCAACTGATATCCTAGATATAATAGATATTAAATATATACTAGGACCAAATATTCTAGCATAAACATAAAAACGAACAATTTCAATATCTTTTTTACTTAACACTCAAAAAATGCCCTTTACACTACAACTTGACAATTATCAAAATATAACTGAATTACCTTGCTTGCAAGTAGAAAAAGTGGCCACTGAACCAACGGAAGATCCCCAGAATTCTTAGGCATTAAAAGCAACTCCATTTCGCTGACAGCAAATAAAGCATGACCATGCATGTATTAAGCATGAAGTAAAGAAAAAGTATAAACCGAGCTGAAAAATGTACAGTAGTTTCAATTACTGACAAGTTTGTTACATAATCCTCCTCCCTTAGATTTCTTATAATCTCGTTCCAAAATGGGGCAAACCGAGCAGCATCAACCTTGCTGTTCTCAACAACCTTTGGATTAAAATAATTTAATAATTAATATTTACTTCAGTTCAAAGCAAAAGGATCAGCCAAAATGAGACCAGTGTACTGTAACCTTCCCAACATAAAGAAGTTTCTTAATTGGGAGTTTAGTGCACAGGTATCAAGCAAACAAATACATGGATTTAAACTAGCAAAACGCTGACCTGAACAGAAGACTGATGGGAACTCCTGAAAACATAATATTGAGGAAAATTTATATAAGCTTATACAAACAGGAATACTATTCAAGAAGAAAAACTTAAAAAGAGAGGATATATTCTGAATAGCTATAATATAGGTAGAACACATAAGCATACAGCTATCTTCCAAATACTGAAACAGGAAAAAGTAGCATTTCACGAGCAGCACCTGTTGGGTAGAGGAACATGAAGTGTGCCCATAAAAGCACCAGGAAACTGCTCAAAAAGTTTGTGCAGTGCCTCCAATGATCTAATCTGATGAGCACATACAGCCACAAAAATAATATGGCAACTAATATTAATTTCTAAATTGTACAGGACAGGACTAGCAACAGGAAAAAAGATATAAATAATAAATAGCATACTATCAAGGAGATTTGCAGTTGGCCAACCATAACTTAAAAAAGACTACTTACCTCTCCCAGTCTATCTCTTGCACCCAGCAAGAATCCCCAGACAGCAGATACAAGTGTGTAAAACACATAAATATCTAGAAGATAAATCTGAAAGAATGAGAATAAACAAATTGGAAACAGCAACCAAAACACTCAAAAAACATAGGAAGGGGAAAGCAATTTTGCATAACAGTTAAATAGAAGGGAACAAATATAAACTATGGAATAGGGTAGAGATTTTAAGAAATCAATTTCCAGTGTCACGTTGCTGCTGATTCTATCTCTTCCATTCTTCATTTCTTAAAAAGATCCTAGAGTACTTAAACCAAGACTAATACAAGCCTCTTTCATTGGTGTTATGAAATTTATAGACAACGAAGAACAAGATCTGCTTTGATAACCATACACTAACAAATATCCTACGACATGGTTAAAAACATGATTTGTGTTGAGATAAGGATGGTAATTGTTAGACTGGTTTTATGAAGTCCAACGTGCAAGAGCTCATATTCTTAAAAGTTTTGCAGAAAATATACATCCTATAAAGGTGTCACCCTAAGTTCCTGTCTTTTGACTTCCTCCTCCTTGTCACTGGTTTAAACGCAGAACTGATGAGCAGTTAAACGTTCTCCTGGTGTATGTAGTCGTACGGGGTACTTTTAGAGATCATCAGGCTTCCATTGTAGTTTCTTTCCCTTCATATCTTGGTGTTCATAATGCCTTGTATGTGGAGGTGATGGGAGTGATTTTGGCTATGAAAGCTACTAAACTTTGGATTCGGTTTCTTGGTATCTTCAGAGTAGATAGTTGAAATGGTTAGTAAATAGTAATATCACATGCAGTCACTGTTCGCACACCTTTATAGAGGATAATCAATGCCTTGATAAACTTGTTGACTTTGACGTGAGAGCTCAAGGTTACACTTTATGAGAAAATGTTCCTTAACTTCATTTGTGCTAAGTTTTTTAGTGATAATTTTGCTTTACCCTTTTATAGGGATAGGGATTAGTGGGTCAGCTCTGATCCCCCCACTATTTTGTGTTTTCTTCTTATTTATGATAAGCCGAGGTGCTGCATATGATTGATGTTGTTTGTGGTGCCAACATATATAGTTATGCCTAAGCACTCTCACTTTCATTAAAAAAAAAAAATAGGAGACCATTCTATGTTTTTCCAACCACCAAAAAGCTTATCCAATACATTATGTGTTGACTACTAAATCAGTGTAATACTTCATAGTACTAAGTTCAGAAACTCCTGAAGATATTTTAAAGTGCTCAAAAAAGAGCTTTTCACTGAAAAACTTCTTTTGAATTCAAATAAAGCTAATCCAAACACGCTATCAGACTGCATAACAGAAACTCAGTTCCTGCATAATCAAAACATGCTATATTAACAACCCTGTAACTTCACAAAAAAATTTCAGCTCTTGTCAGACATATTTCCCCATTGAGTAAGAGATGTTAAAGGGAATAAGATATCCTCCTGTTATGATTAACATATGTGAAGAAGGGGCGGGAGGTAAAAAATCAATGGCAATGTACTCACAGCAATCACAGGAGCCCATACACTAACAACTGTCAAAGCATTATGATTATCTGCAATAGTAAAAGCATTTAGATAACTAATAATATCAAAGAGAAAACATAAAAAACAATGACCACAGCAATCACACCAATGCTTACTTTTAGAGACAAAATCGTGCCAAGAGTAAACTATATTAGTCTCTTTTATAATATCCCTGGTAGGGCCCACCAGTGGCCTAATCTACAAACCACAAAAATACAACAATCAAAACATAGAAGCATATGAGCTCACCAGTATATGTATCTTCATCTTCAAACAGCACATGAACAAATTTTTCTAATTCCACATGTATCAACAAATAAAAGGGCAGAGTTAATGTATGTATCACTAACCTGAAGAAAGTAAGCAAACGCAAATTTGGCACTTAAAATAACAAGCCACAACAGCAAATACCTGGGAAAAGAAGCACAGCATCTAATCAGTGCAACAATGCAACTTCAGCATGAAAAATTAATTACAAAGCACGCACAATTCTTAACTCTTCAATATTTAAAAGAATTAATATATCAACAATTTCAAGGTAATAATCTTGCTTTTACCACAACTTCTATTACAAATTTAAAAATGAGAAAAAAGACAAGATCTAGTGCATACTTTATGAAATCCGAACTCCTTTCATACATTCCCCGTCCCACATAATGCCGTTCCTTAACAAGTGAACAGAAAAACGACAATAAATGCAAACACATCAATCAGCATAATTCCACATTATACAATAAATGAAATTATATAATTAGCAAAAACTGAAGACATGTAATAAACCTGGCGCAACCACTTGACAAACCGAATAAAAGGCCAACGATCACATTGATTTGTTAGACGATGGCATGCTGGTATCCGCATGAGGAAACTAATAAAAAATTGGACACCAGCATAAATCCCTATGATAATAACATACAATCTGAAAACAACCGAGTTTCCATTTGTTTTACTCTCCTCCTGGAGTGCTTTTCTGCAGTCAAGCACAAACAGATGGAAATGTAAAATTACTTAAAAATTAAAAAAAAAAAAAAAAATCAAAACAAACTGTTGGAAGGATGGGGATGCATAAAAGAACAAAATTATTATAATAGAAGGAATATACATACACATAAATGAAAGTTAAGAAAACTGAAGCAAGGCTGAACCAAAGAAAACGTAAAAAAATTCTAGAGACGGCTAAGCGTCTTGTTGTCGAATATGCACCATACATCATGAAAATGTCCAGAACACCTAAAAAAGAAATGAAAAATTGAAAATATAAATAAATGGTGACAAGAAAATACATCATGAAAGACATGACATAAATAATATAAATACATACTTTCAAAAAATTTCATCACAAAAAATGTAGGCCCAAGACTAAGAACCTCTCGCAAAGTCTTGTCATTGAACTTTCCATCATTGAATGCAAGGATGGCTAGGCCCTGGAATTGACAATAAAAATAAAATCAGTATGATACAAAAATAAGTAACACGAAGAAACTAAATGCCACTTAAGATTACATAACTTACAAGTCTGAGGAGAAAGAAAGTAAAATTCAGTGCTAACAACAGCAGATGAGAACAGCAAGCATTCGCCAAAATCTAATGACTATATGAGAATATATGCAAGTACAAACCTGAAACATCATGGCAAGAAATATCCACAATCGGTGGAAGCTATGATAAAGATGAAAAAAAGTTCGATGTTCCACAAAAGATGTTTTTCCCTGATGCCTGCTGCTGCCAGAAATAAGCATTTTCTGCATTATACAATAAAGAATAGATAAGTAACCAACGACATCGACCAAAAAAATATCAAATAAGATAATCAGGTTCTCAATAACTCAACAAGACATGATGATCCATCACATATGGATACTTATACTGTCAGACATTTCAATAAGGATGTCTCCAGAGCCAAACTATCATATTCTTTATGATACATGTTTTCCCAACCACAATGAAATATTAGTTCTTTAAGGACCATAACCCAACATCCTAGAAATGATCCATTGCTATTGTGCATCAATTTCAGTATCACAGCCCTTTCAAATCTCGGTGTCTGGCTAACAGTAGAATACTGTGAACAACTAGCAGCTCTCCATCAAAAAATAAGAACAAGAGTAGGTAAATCATTCTGTGAAACTAAGAGAAAATAAATGTGAAATTCTATCGAACTGTAAAAATTAATTGATTACACACACACAGCTTAGGCTACCAGCTCTTTCAAATCTCGGTGTCTGGCTAACAGTAGAATACTGTGAACAACTAGCAGCTATCCATCAAAAAATAAGAACAAGAGTAGGTAAATCATTCTGTGAAACCAAGAGAAAATAAATGTGAAATTCTATCGAACTGTAAAAATTAATTGATTACACACACAGAGCTTAGGCTACCAGCTACGCCTATGCCGAACCAGCTGTCACTACAGAAGGACAACTGGGTATGTACAAATATGCCTGCCTTTTAATTAATTAATGCACGTCACTATAAATATCAATATCCAACATCAGTGCTATACAAAGAAACTGCATTGCATAATGTAATGAAATTAGAAGAGTCCACATTAATTGTTATCGAAAGAAAAGTATATTCATACTGAATTGAACATGTAAAACTGGAGTTAGTAATTCTGTTACAAAATCCTATATGTGGATCAGAAAATTAATAAAACGTAGACAAGTAGTAACTGACATGATTAGTCAGTTATAACTGAAAACAGAAAAACACAAGAGTAAGTTACAACTGACAACAAACAGAAAAGAGAAATATGTCTAACAATTGTAGGCAAAACAAACCTTTGATCTGGGATGAGGCTTTTGGAAAAAAGGAGAAGTTTTGCGCCAAGGCCAACTAAGCTCAAAGCAATGGAGTGACCTTAAGAAGGTAGGGGGATCAGTAAACAGAATGAAATAAAAGTGAAACGGCCAAAATGATTATCAAATAACTTATACCAGAAATACTCGTTAAAATCATCATAATTTCTCCAGGAGGAATGCGGCGCTTTCCCATTATCATTGTTTGCAGCTTCCTGAACTCCACGAAAATAAATACAGGATTCATATTTTGAAACCAAAAGGATACACTCAAGTTCCAAACACGTGCATTTCAGCATTGACACACACGAACCACAGATAAATTAATGAAATTAGTGTGTAGAAATCCAAAAGTACAGAGTAAAAAACTCAAGCTATTACTTGAAAGATATACAGTACATTGTGTTCATTCAACAGTGAATAAATTTATCATCAAATAAGGGCAAAAATGATGTTCAATTATACAATGCAAAACTAAATTTATATCATTTTAACATTGAGAAACTGAATTAAAGTCATATCTTTTATAGGAGTAATTTGTTGCCTACTGTATCTTTGGAGGACTATGTCAATCATTATGTAAAAGATAAAGGTAAAATAATGATATCTCACAATTTTCTAATCAAATGACCATAATATATGGCCGTGTACATTTTTCTCATACTTCATCGTTGACCGATACTGCCATAGTAATCATTTAGACAAATCACTTAACATAACCAACTTATTATTTCAGACAATCAGAAAGATCTTATTACATAGCACAAGGATTTATTAGTATTCATTACTTCCTAAAGAACATTAGGAAGAGACTGATATCCAAAAAAAAAAAAAAAACATTATCATAATTACAAATTTGCCTGTATATTTAAGCTCTGTTTCCTATGTAATGTTCTCATAAACCTTATAGCTCAATCAAACACGTTTTCAAGCCTGCTTCCTCATATATTAAAAAGGAAAACAGGGAACACAGAATCCCAAGAGACACACAGACCTAGCATCTATTTCCAATTTATATACACACATCTAGGAGCAGTTAGACAATTTTTCTCCAAGGAAAAACGTTTTCTTGTTTATCACATTAACATAAACCACAATCTAAGATTGGTGCCATCAGCTACTTTTGATGTATGAGATTATAGCCAAAAAATTGGTGAAACTTACTGCATAAACAATATCATACAGAGGAAAGATAACGTTATCAAGAAATGAGACACCGTCCACAGAATCAGAAGTGCAACTATTAGCTGGCTGTGCAATCTGCTGTCTTAAAATTTCATCCATCTCTCTAGCCATCTGCATATCATATTCATAACAAAAATTGTGAACAATCCAAAGAGGAAGATACAAAAGCAACACATAAATGAAAAATTAAGGCACAAAAGAATAAAATGTATTGCAGTATACCAAATAACATGAAAAAGATTGCTAAGCAAAATAATCGCAAATGTGAATACATCCGTTAAAATATATACAAATTATTCCAAAGAATCATTCTAAATTTTCTAAAAGATTTTCTTAAGGTGAATTACGAAAAACCTCTTTGTACAGGATACAGCTTCGTTTAAAGTTATAAAAAACAAAACAATTTTCTTTTAAGATTTTACTTTAGCCATGAATATAGGAATAAGAGTGTTTGCCTCCAACAATTACTTAGTTTAATCTTGGAAATATACACCCAAAAGAAAATTCGGTCTTCTCTCTTTAAATAGGTGGCTTCTCTCTTCGTAAAATCACAGCTGAAGATTTAATAGAACTTGAGAGCATTTTCTCCCATTTGACCAGGAGTCTTTGACAGGTATGAACCTCTCTTCAAATCTTTATTTTGAATTTCTGACATTCAGGTGATAACTTTCAATAGCACTTACCTTAATTCTTCAAATGGCATTTTCACCATCTTCTGATCTTTTCAATATTTTTGTTTTCTTTTGTTAATTGTAGTTCATGAGGTTGACAATCAATGGAAAAAAAATGGGTTCCACACCCAGTTATACCAAATATTATGTTCTTATCTCATATTTCTATGATTTATTTTGTTGATTCTATATTGGTTAAATAATGGGTTTCATTTCATACCCCATTCTATATTCATGTGTTCTTAGATTTCTATGATCCAATTGGTTGAAACCTATACTTAGATCATTATAAGAGAGAGATCATGTTTATGGTTTGATTTCGATTCAGAGTTAAAAAATATATGAGAAAAAGGTGTTTAAGTGGATCTTATTTTTATTCAAATTCATATGTTTATAAGAATCAGTTGCTTAGAACCAAAGCTTAAGGAAAAAAAAAAACAAGGACATTCGGTTACAGATAGATACAACATAAAAATTATGTATTAGGAGTACGTATCTTATAGTAGGTAGTGCAATTAAGTAAGTAAAGTTATTTGCAGTTTGAGGACAAAGAACATTCCCAGTATGAAACACTTGACTCTGGGATAGCCTATAAGAAACATAATTCATACATTTAGAAAAATGCCTTTCACATCAAACTATATAACAAAGACAATTATGCAAGTTATAATGCAGTTTAAGAGAAAGTACACTTCAGCATCAAAAATATTATTTGAAACACAAGAAAAAGAAGAGACATATTGGACATCATACAGAGTTTTTCGATCTACCAATTCAACAAATCTACTTTTACATGAGGATTTGAGGTTAATAAAAATTACCTATAGTTCAATAAATTTTAACTCAAGCAAAATCTTTAAAGAACGAATAAAAAATTGCTGACTCAAATTTGTTCAATAAACTTACGTGATGGAATATGTAGCACAAGCATTCTGGTAGAAACCTGATATTTGCCGCTTCACCCCATATTAGGAAGTACAAAGAAGCATATAATATTTTTTTCTCTTTACTGAGAGCCTCCAAACTGAACAAGAACCATTAGACACCCTCGTTCAATCTTTAGAAACCATAGACTGGTAAATATCAATTAGATTTAAAACAAAATCGGGATAATAACAGTACCTGCTCCAAACAGGCTGAATGCATAAATAGTTACACCAGTTAATATAATTCTGAAGGGACTTGAGGAATACACCTTGCACAGCAGCTTCATCCAATTTCTGGAATCAAAACAAATGAGTAAGGAAAAGAAAGATACAAAAATATGAACATCTGGGTGACAAATCTGTTAAAAAAAAGATTATTAAACAGAACTGCTAATCTTACTTGCACATATTCTTGTTAGTCATTTAACAATTTTCCTTATCAAACAATTTAAATTGAAAATTTCCCCGTCATGGAACCATTTGCAAGTCTAATGTTCAAGTTTTTCAACTAACACTAATAACCCATATTTTAGCCATATTGCGACCGATACCCCCACCAATGTTTTTTGCTACTTCGAGACCTATATTAAATGATGGTTCAGACTTAATGTTGAATGACCAAACTACCCTCTTCTATCAACTTTCCATTCTCATCCTCACATATATTGATACTATCTGTAAAAAGAACAGCCCATTACCTACCCTGATACATGCAGGTATCCCTAGATGCATAAGGTTACTCGATAAACTGTTTTGTAAATTTTAAATAAAATTATTTCAAAATCATTCTTTATAATACTTTGAGCCACAATTTCAAATAGAGTTGCTCCAATTTGGATTTTGAAATTCTTTAAAAAAACTCTGAACAAATCAAACCAATAAAAATTTATAGGTACAAATTTTATATTTTCCCGAATCCAGTCGAAATGACCTATGAACATCTGTTATGCTTAGTGGAAAAAACACTAAAGCGCATACAAAAAAAATTATTTATCATTTTCTCACAGCCCTCAACAAGATACTAACCATATTACTATTCAACATGGGATTAAAACATTTTGAGGCCCACCGCCCATATTTTTCAACACAACAGTATAACGTAAAAAATCCTCAAACTTGAAAATAAAAATAAAAAACTTACAGGTTCAGCTTCATCTGGAATTCTAAGACGAGATTGCTCATTTGCAAGCAGGTGAACTATGTTTTCATGCTGATTAGCTACATTATCTTTCTGGAAACATCATGGTATTATCATAAGCAACAGAAAAAAAGGACTCGACAAGAATACCAATGCATAAAACAGCTTTCAACCACAAAACAAGACCAAACATATCATAACAAAACATAATTGTTTACTTAAGACAGAATATAAGTCAGAAAGCTAAACTACGAAAAATTATAAGTTTTCACAGTATCAATAAATTAATTGTTTTCATATTTCATTTGTTCCACCAAATAATTTATATTTAGAATTGAGCACAAAATAATTTGGTTTGAGAACCCAATAAATATTTTATACAATCGAAAGAATCACACTAATATTGACTTCAAACTACATGGAAATCATGGTATACAGACCTGAAATCCAAAAATACACTGCAAAAAATCGAACACATTAGTGCTCCTCGATGGAGGAATGAAATAGCCTCTGGGCAACTCTGGCAAGCCATTGAAATACTTCAAAGCTGAAACTGCTGCTTGCACCTAACAATCATTTTTTTCAGCTAAAATAAGTAGACCTGAATAGTTAAAAGTTTGGAATCTCAAACAAAATATCTCACCTCAGGTAAAGAAACAATAGCATTTGTTGAAGAAGAAGCGTCTAAGGGTATGATGTTGTATGCAATCAGATCCTCTGTCAATGCGGAATCTGAGTCCATAACCCGTTTCAGCTGTAACAAAAACATATGAATAGATAGCTGGAGTTCAGAAATTATTCCCTTGTGATTGCATGGGAAATGGAAAGTAATAACATCATCCAAGTTCCAACTCACCTACACAATCATTTTAAATTGAAATCATTTTACCTAATTTCTTATTTTGAAGCCAATTACAACCACAGAAAAACAAACAAAAACAATACGAAAAAATTGCTAATGAAATCAGATAATACTAAGCCCAACAAATTCTAGCCCCACTCCAAAATCTTTTACCATGCAATAATACAAGACTCCTCAATACTACAATGCTGTATCATAACAGATGCTTATATTTATCCTAATGCAATAGAAAGATACTCATTTTTACAAGAATAATTTCAACTGGAAAAGAAATTGCACGACAAATGATTTCAACAGACACTGCTCCACACCACCCACTACGCCGACCTATTAAACCCACCACCCCCAACAGAGACCCAGTTTGATAACAGTAAAAATTCTGAAGCAATTATCTTCTGGACCACATCAAAATATCTGGTACTCAAGAGATCGAACAAGATTAAGAAAACAGTAACAAGTAACAGTATAAAGGAAGGTAAGAAAACAAATTAAAAAAATAACAACTAAGAGGGGATAAAAGATCATAAGTTCTAATACAAAGTTTACAACAATAGAAAGTCCATAAAAAGGTTCTGCCAAAGGATCTGTCTCAAACAATTTACTACTATTTTCACTTTATGTATAAAAGCGAATTATAGCAAGAAGTAAAAAAATATTAACAAGAAAGAGAAATCTCTCAAAATTGCAAACCAACTAAGTAGCAGAATAAACAACAAAGCTCCCTAAAAAATATAATCCATAAAAAAATAAATAAAAGCATGAATATGGTAGTTTATAATATTAAGAGTGCCAGAAAGCATGAACACGACCTCATCAGGAATTTCTTCACTCAGCTGCTCAAGTACTGTTCCCAAAACCTTTAAGGTGGCAAAAACCCTTTTCCTCTTCACAGTCTTGCGCTCCAACCTGTATTCAGAATAAAACGCTTAATGTGAATGCAATATGCATAGCCAACAACAATCATGTTGCATATGTAAATTAAATTCCATGCAGAGATCACAAATCATTAATTAGACAAGCCCATGAACAAAGTTTATGTAGTTGACTGTTTTTTTGGTGAAACAATGAAATTTCATACAAAAAGGAAGAGAACAAAAATAAGGTGGAACAGTTGTTAATAATTTGTAACATGGTGATGGGATGGACCTAAAGAGGCCCAAAAGAAAGAAAATCAAACGTTTTAAATATTTAATAGGATGGTCTTAGAAGTTAAAAAATAATACTATAGCATTATTTAGTTTATATTTTAATTGCCTGGAGTTCAAATATGCCTATCTCTTAGGTTATAAAAGTGTATTCCTCCTAACATTATAATGAATGAAGGGTATAAAGTTTTATCTTCCAGCTTCGAATGGTAATTTTTCTTATTTTTACAGTAGCTATTACTTCGTTACACAGTATTTTTCAACCCCTCTGCCATAGGCTACTTGAGAAGAGAGAGAGACCAGCAACTTGTCAAGAGAAGTCCATGTTCAAACAACAAGAAGAAAGGGCACATTCAACAATTCTTCTTTCACTGTCAAACAAAGTTCTTTATGAAGTTATTCAAAAGCAAACTTCATCTAGACTGGGGCTAAAGTTGGAGAAGCTTTTCATGACAAAATCCATTTGCAACAAGTGGTTAAAGAGAAGAATCTTTGGATTACATATGAAGGAGGGAATGTCAATGAAGGCTCATTTCTACAGGCTTATTCTATTCATATGGAGCCATGAGACATTGACATGAAGAAAGACAAAGATGTTGAACCGATTATGTTGGCCTAAATCCCACCGACCTATGAAAATCTGGCGAGTTCTCTAAGTGCATGAAAGAATTGTCTTAAAAAGTTGACTTTATATCAAACTCACCCTCACAAAAATAATTTGTAGTATAAGGCTTACACCCACTTATTATTATTTGGTCATATACCTAGTCAATGTAGGATCTTCAACACACCCCTTAAAACTGGACATCACAAGAATGAGGCTAGATATTTGTGGGTGGTCTGATAATAGCACATCATGTGGCACGATAAGCCCAACAAATCTTACTAGGATAGGGTCTGAAGTGGATTTTATAAGTCTAACACAACCTTAAAAAGCTGACTTGTGAGGTGAGGGTTGGACCAACTTATTTACTATAATTCGTTCATATCGACAATGTAGGATCTCCAAAAGATTACATCATGCTTGAAGAGGATAAGCCTAGCCTATATAGATGGGAACTTCACCACAAGGAATCAAGAAAAGGTGAAGTGACATCGTCACAGGAAAGTTGAACAAATACCCTTAATTATTTTAATTAAACAATAAATGCTATGAATTATCTATTACTATCTTATGAAGATTGGAAATTTAAATTTGAAGATTTTAGTTTTAAACATTAAAACCCCACTACCAATATTCTCTCTTCATACATTAATCATTTAAGGGTGATTTTGAAAAAAGAAATATTACAACTACAAAAAATTAAATTATACCAACTAAATTAACCAACTTTCTTAAAGGTGTGAATTAGTTAAACTGTTAAAAGGTCTTGTATTTAGGAATGGGAGTAGTTTCAACTTAGTCGTAGTTTCTCTCTCATCTCTCCATGAACTCTATCAAGACTAATTAAATTTGATTGCAAATAACTATCAACTTTATCCACATGAATAGCGTAAAGGAATCTGAAAAAATAAACAATCAGACACACTTATAACTTATTTTGAGGCATGTGATATCACAATAAGAGGGGGAAAGAGGAAGCACATGATAATCCAAAGTCTTATGCAATTTTCTCAGTCAAAATCAGTGTTATGCCATTTTCCATGCAAAATCAGTGTTATGCCTTTTCTCTGTCAAAATCAGTGTTATGCCATTTGCTCAGTCAAAATACATACTCGCCAAGATCCCGGCTAAAAGCACCAGATTCCCTCAACTTCATTTCTTCCTCGCGTAATTTATCCACATTATTCTTCTCTCTATAACTTCTGTAGAACTCTTGTAACCGAGCTACATCCTGACTTCTATCTATGGTTCCAGCTTCTCTTTTAGCCAGCTTTTGCTGAAAATATAGACAAATAACAGATTATGAAAAATTATACTAGCCAATAAAATGAGGAAAGCAGTTCAATAGAGTGAAGAAACATAAAAAGGACAGTGGAAAGCTTAAAGATAAATAGAGAAAAAAAAAACGTCTGTAGATCATAAAATGATAGTGTCCCTAAAGAGTGCATGTCAAAAATTATCTTACATTCTGCTTGAATGACAGATGGAAGTTAGAGTTACAACACATTTGTAACAGATCTCTGCTGAGATTATACTTTCAAACCAAGATTTAAATTTCAGTTTGTTTGATTTAGTCTATGTTCTTCACCTCTCCTCTTCAATATTTGGTCACTTTCCCTTGTTTTCCATTTGGTTCCTGAATCCTAACAACCAGCCCTGCCTAATTCCGTGACTCGGGTGCTTGATCAACACAATATTCAATAGTTTGGCTCCTCTAAATGTCCTGACTAAAATTACATTTGAATTTGCATATCAGTAGTTTTGCATATTTCTTCCTCTGGTTCCCTTTCATACTTTCAATCCCCTCTAAATTATAATGCTTCACTATGTTTTACATAATTTACTTCGTATACTTTGTGTAACCAAAAACCCAACAAGTGATAAGGTCCAGACCAATAAACTAGTAGGAGTTGTAGTTAAACATATTCCAGCTCAAGATCAATGACCAAGCCACTATCTCCTACCATTTCTATGGGACTAACTCTTCTCTGTCAAAGATAAAGTCCCGAGCAAGCAACTAGTATTAGTAGTTCAACATATTCCAGCTCAAGATCAATGACTAAGCCACTATCTCCTACCAGAATTCACTTTCTAAGGAACCAACTCAGAAGTGTTTGAACTCTATTCTTTGGCGCATGGCTCAACCACCTTCAATGCAGGGGGTTAAATGATGTATTTGATTAATGTTGGAAAGCCATCTTACTTGGGATCATCCTAGGCCTGCCATAGTTGTGACTTCTGTAGGGGCTGCCTTAAGTGCAGCCACAAAGATCGAGGTTTAGTCCCATATTGACTAGAGATACAGTTTAAATAAGCTTTATAAGCCCTGGTCAATCCTTACCTTCAAAGTCAGTTTTGAAGTATTGAGCTAGACCCTAAATAAATTCTTAATTTATTAAAATCAGTATACCTTTGCCAGCTGGCTATACCTGTTTCCAGTTTCCTAATAATACAAATTACTGTAGCTACAAAATCCCTTATGTAAACAACCTCTAAGTGAGTGGAAGAAATTAAGACTTTCTGCTCCTTCAATTACCTTTTTCTCGAATTCTGAAAATATACAATTGAAATTTAGAAAAAAAAAATAAACAGAAATGAATATGGAAACTAGGTCTAAAGCTCTGGTAGCACTGCATTCAACAGTAGCAATAGGCATATACTAGTTATGAAAATGACGGTAAGGTAAAGTCCACAGCAAATTCAAAGACAAGTCATGCAATAAATAAAAACAGAGTCAAATATGATATGAAATTTCCAAAGAGCTGGCATTAAAAAGCCATACAACAAAATTTTAGCATGCCAATCAAGCACCCACAGAATCAGACATATAAAACAGACCAATATGCACAAGTCAAGTATCCCAAGCACGATTTTTTTTTTTTCTTATTTTACATAAACCTAGACTAAAATCCATACCTTGATGACAGACATCAAACCAGTCTTGAATTGTAAGACACCCCGGCCTTCACTGTTAGGATCCAAATTTTGAGATAAAGAATATGCATGCTCACATACTGCATACGAATAAGAATTGTTAAGCTTGTTGCACAGAGAAAAATATGTTCTCCAAGGTATCCATTTTTAACCTTTCAAGTTTAACAATTTCCTATAGTCAACCAAAGAAGAAACCAGAGAGATAACATGAAACTGTAAAACTTTTAATGAATCAAAAACTACGATAAGGTGTGGCAGATAAGGTGTGGCAAAGAAGACACTGAGACCATATAATAGATGTCTTTTCACAAAAAAAAAAGCACATGATATGAATTAGTATAATTACTCTTCAAATTTTTACAAAATTTGGTCCTCGAACGGTATCCAGGCCTGACCAGTAATGACGAATCTGTCTGTTCAGAATTAAGTTTTAGCAGAAAAGAATTTGTTGAATTTTGTTCTCAGAAAACTCCACACTTCATACGGGGAAAGCCTTTTGTTTGACTCAGTTGGGCATGACAACAATAATGCAAATGACATGTTGATGTCTAGTCCTAACTGACCTTTTTCCAACATATGTATTATGAATAGATCGAGTTCAAAATTGGTAGACCACTTATATTAGTATTGTAAGGTAGCTCCTTTCCTTTGAAACAATTATTTTGGTCATTTCTAGCGGTAGTAGAATATCCCACATACTTTGCAGATTTGTCTCATGAACAATGAGTTATTGAGAAATAATCAAGGTAAATACTGGGACACGGTACATTTGGCAATCCTTTTTTGTTTACACTAGAATGAAATGGGTGCATCTCTAAGGGTGTCCCTAAAAGCAAACGCCTAAATCCTTTTAGTCACACTGTTTTCAAAAGAACGTTAAAGAAAGTTGGACAAAGAGCAAAATAAGGAGAAAACTATGAGGCCAATGAAAAAGTTTCATTCTAAACTCGTGTGGATAGGAAACAAAAAGTTTTGAGGAAATAATTCACTCATTCCAAATATAACGATCTAATCATTTCTCTTCCCCTTGATTCTACTCATGTCATTAAAGAAAAGAATTATATTAAACCAGACATGTGGGTTCAACAATTCTTTCTTTTCTACTTCTTTCTTTTTCTTCCAATCCAAACAATCTATATTTTTTTCTCTACTCTCCTACTTTCCTCTATTCATCCCTCATCCAAACGTAATGTCAAATAAAGAATTTGCCTTCCCCAAAAGAAAAATACATATTATAAACTAATTTTAGTTACAACTTTACTATATTCAGTAATTAAAAAATAATGTAATGTCCTTATTTATCAATCTCTTTTTTCTTGTTTTCTTGATTTCTTGATACAATATTTAGTATGCAGAGTAGTACCTTCAATGCCAAATAACCCATTGTATGCATCAGTAAAATGTTGTAATGGAAATTACTAAACTAATAAAGATATGCAAGGAAAACGAAGCAAGATGAGACAAACATACATATTCTTGAGACACTGGGATCATCTTCTTGAATTTCATCAGCAACTCTCAAAATTTCATCAATATCCCTGTTTTTGGCTAGTGCAGACGGTACATTTCCAGCAATGCCACCAACTGGTCGTCCATATGCATCATCACCAGTCCTTTCCCTCCTCAATGCAGCACGGACTAACCGTTCCCAAAGTTCCTCAGCTCGAGACATTTTCTATTAATATAAAGCAAAAACAAACAGGTTAACATTAATAATTTACAACACAAATGTAAAAACCAGAAACCATTATTGCAGGAAAACGTAAGTACAAATCAAATCAACCAGCAATTTAAGCACGATAAATAATTTCTATAAGTTATGCGTATTGAATTCCTCACATACCATAGGAGAATAACTTTTCTCGAGGTGCCTTACTAAGTAAATAACATCTACCTAAAATCATGCCTTGCAAAGATAGAGCGAAAGAGAAGAAAGTTCACTTGATCCAACAGATAAACAAACTAAACGAGTCAAAAGCTCACCAACATTGTCTCATTATTAAATTTCAAAAGTTCAATTGTACAATCCAAAAATGTAGAGTGAAGGATGCAAGCACCCATGCAAAAACCGATTAGGAAAGGCATGCCACGAGTTGCCAAGTCAAGAACTCAACTGATGTTTAAAGTGCATTACAGACTACAGAGAGTCACAAAACTTTCACAGTACTTACTACCTTTTGAACTTAACGGTTCACACCAGCATCAAAAGATGAAAAGATGTTGACCAAGAAAAATGAAGAGAATAGTTATTGGAACGAGTGGATCCACTTCAACCTCAGCCTATACAACCAAATCAGTATCACCAGTAAGCAATCCACAACAAGATAAATTATCTTCCAAGTTCAGTAAAAACATGAAATCCTACAATACAACAAACTACAAGTATAGCGAACGAAAGACGAAAACCGCCATTCCGCACACAAACAAAAGATCACACGATTCAAACTGACAGAAGCTACATGAGGTTGGCAAACTTCACTCTGATCGAAACAAAAAAGGAAACACGAGATCGAAGAGCTTCCATTTCCGAACTAATTTTTTCTTGGAAAAGCAAGAACAAATGGAATAGCAAAAATAAGCGAAGGAAACAAAAGTGAAGAACCTGAAAAACCCTAGGTGTAGGGTTCCGAGTTGAAAAGGAGCTGAATCGCACTCTGAATGGTGAAAAGCGGTCTTTGTGCTTCGATGTTTTGAAAAAAAGAAGGGGATTGAAGAAACAAGATTAAGAAAAGGAAAAGAAGTGTGCAACCGGGTCTACCGGTTACATCCGGTCGTAGACAAAGCAATAGCGTTTGGGTTAGGGTGTTTCAAATCAAACCCAAACGCGGAATAGTGATGGATATAGGTAACTTAACAGGTAAGTAGACGCGTTATATCTTTTGTGTTTTAACATAATTGGGAATAAGGCCGTTAGAGTTATTACACTGCATAACAAAAATAAATACTTTTATTTTTTTCTAGTTTTAATCTTTATATACAAAAATAAATACTTTTAATCTGTATTTTTAAAATTCAACATAAACGTAAATATTGATGCGATGGCATTAAATGATCAAAATGCAGTATGACATAAATATTGGAAAATATAATTGGGAAATTGAACTTAAATACAGATATTGATGGAATATAAATAAAATATTAAAATATAAGATAAATATAAAAAATAAATAGCTGATATTTTCTTTATCATAACATTTGGTACAAATTCTAAACCAAACCACTGCCACTTGGTTAAAAATAAGTAATGAAGGGATTCTTTGAAGTTATTTAGGGTACCACTTATCATAATTTTTCTTAATTGTCGAATTTAATTGATCTTTACAAAAATATTGAAACTGATATTTGTGGTTTCTCTTATACGGAATAAATATATATCATTTATATAATCAAATTCTTATTATAATAAATAAATACTTTTTTAAATATATACATCATATTATATTGAATTTTTATAAATAAATATTTCATATATATATATATATATATATTACAATTTAAGTTGTGATAGGAGACTAATCTTAACTATCAATATTTTTCTTAAAATTATTGAAATTTAATTTGGAAACCTAAATAAAGTTATAGAAAGGAATAGAATCAAGTATGTAAATAAAGATACACTCAATATTCTAAGAAGGTTTTAGAATAGACCATTTTGCTTATTACCACCATTAATGTGTGAAAAGCTTTATAAGGCCTTATTTGTAATTCTCTCACATGGTATACCTTTTGTTTCTTTATTTCTTTTAAGTTTTTCTTTATTTTTGTTCTATTTTTATTCCTTCAATCTCATATACCTTAAAGCATTGGTAATAGGCATTCTTCAAAACTTATCAATAATAGAGAATTTCATGTAAAAGAAGTTATCTTAAATGACTTTAGAAGAGTAAACTTTAAATAAGAATGTTTTATTGTGAATATTTTGGTAAAAAAAGTATGATATTACGTGTTGAGTTAGAAATTCTTTTATTACATGTAAGTCTCAAACCTTTCATTTGAGTCAAAAATAATATTTGTTACATGTGTGTTTGATATTTTTCAGTTGCATGTGTGTTTGATGTTCTTCAGCTGTATGTAAAATTTAAAAAACTTATGTTGCATGTACGTATGACAATTTTCAAGATGTGTCAATTAAGTTGGAGACTTTTCCATTAAGAGATGAGTGGTAGAATCCTTGTTGTATGTTTGTTTTCAAACTAATTATGTCATGGAAAATGGAGAAAACGGCTGGAACAATGCGCAATAGTGTGAACGAAAATAGAGTGATTCAAGACAGCGGAAACTTCATAGAAATGGATGTGATGACATATTGTGATTAAGTGAATTAGTGGAACAAAGAGATCGAGAGAGGTTAGACCAATTCTCAATTGGAATTTCTAAGTTAGACTTCTAAGAAAAACTAACAAAAATCAAGCTTAAAATTTACAATACTATGCACTCATATTTATAGAGTGTATTCCCACTTTAGCTTCTAGAGCCCACTCTCTAACCATAACTTCTATGAGAATCTTATAACCCTAGCTTGTAATCGCTCTCACAAGGTGATGACAAGTAACACAAGAAGAGAACTTCTCTCATATCCTAACTTAGACCACTAACATTATTTATAGGCTTCAAAGCCTAACATCTTACACTACATGGCCCAAAATACAAGGCACAAATCTACTATACTCAGCCCAAATTATTCTAAATTATTCTATACATTTAATACAATATAGAGAACTGTTCCTTTATACTCCATTCTCTCCAAAGTGATATCTTCAGGGTCGTATTGAGTCCCAAGCAGTTGGTTGGAAGTCCAAACAGGGTGAGATAAGCCCAATCTCATGGAAAACTCTTGATTCACCCTCCTCTAACTCTTTATCTTCTTTATTATTTAACTAATGTGGCTAAAGCCTATTCCAAACATACATTGAGTCTAAAGTCTTTCCTTTGTGTGTTAGACAAGGGTTTTCCTTACATGTTTAATTGGAGTCTTCATTTTCTTTAAAATCTTAAAAGCAAGATAACTTCATCTATTGTATTTTTGAATGAATAATATTAAGTAAAGATATGGTACAAGTCACTCTATTGAGTGTTTCGTTTAATACCATCACTCAACAAAAAATAAAAATGCTTAAGTGGAGGTATTATTTGAGTCATTCCGATTTGTGCATCATTTCTCACCAGAACCATGTTCAATCAAATGGAAATATCGTTTAACATTCATATTAAAGTAGTTTTCCAAGTTTTCTTTTATATATATATATAAGTATATAATGAAAAGTCACAAATTTAGAATGACATGTAAATAATAGTTTAATATAATGTATTAACTATTGAAACTTATGAAAAAGATATAAGAATTCATATATCTTCGATATAAGTATCATATTTTGGATTTCTTAAACTTACCTTATAACTATGAAGTCAAAACGTGAGATGTTTTATGAAAAAAAATGTTAATCTTTAATAAAACATGCTTATTGTGAGTCGTCTCATAGAAAGCATATGTAAATGTTTCTTTTGAAAGATATCTTCAATATGTGAATCCATATATGAATCGTATATATACACTTGTATTTTTTTAATGAAAAGATTAAGAGAGTTGGATTAGAAATTTCATAACTAGATATACATGTTCATATTTAATATTTGATATCTTACTCTCATGTTTAGTATTTACGTGATGACTTAGTAACAAACACGTTAGGTTAAAAGTCTCAGATGTTGTATACTATTTCTCTTACAGGATCTTATATTTTTTTAAACTTTTTTTGAGGTGTTAATGATATATTCAAATAAAAATATTTAACTGACAGGAAGAATAAGGAAATAAAATAATTATTAGTAAAATACTAATTTATAATACATTATAAGAAAACAAATATTGTATGTATGATATTGCGTTTGATATGATACTAATTTTGCGAAAGAGTGTAAATACTTTTCAATCTTATAAAAATTATTAGATCAAACTGAGTCAATTATTGACCGATCAGATTACTTTTTCATGTGCAATACTGCTAAAGTTCAAATTATTAGATAAATAGATACTTTATCTAATTTGGCGGGATATTAATTAAATCAATATATTTAAAAGTTATATATAACTTACTTTTATTCATTCATATATACATCACATGAAAGTATCCAATACTGTAAAATAACAACAAAAAAATCGAAATAATATAAATCTACATTCCAAAATTTAAAACATTGTCGTGACAAAGTGTCTAACATGAAAAAATATCAATCAAAAAAATTAAAATATGTAACATTAAGTCTACAAGACATAGGCGAAGCTGTTTAAAAAAAATAACTGACTTTAACCAAAAAAAAGAGTTCAGATAATAGTCACTAATATAATATTAATAGTTTCTCAAATTGAAATAACTTCCATTGATTACGAAATAAACAAAATTAAAGCCTATGATGTATCCCGTTCCTACTTACAACATACGCTACTTACATTAGTTACCAAAATCGTTGCTCAAGCGGTTCCTGCAATCAAGGAAATGTAGACAAACTATTCCTTGTTGCGAGAAGAGCGCCCCTTCCTTTTTTGTGTAGACAAACTATTCCTTGTTGCGAGAAGAGCGCCCCTTCCTTTGACCTCCGAGAATACGAGAAATTTGCAATCCTCGACTGAAGGCTTGGTTGAACAACATTCGGGTCTGAAATTCTGAAACAAAAGGAAACCAAGCCAGGAAGGCAACAGGTGTGAACAAAAGCAGACCCATGACTATCTCATAACCACGAGCTAGAGTTTTAACTGATTCCCAGAATCCTGCTCGTCGAACTAGAGGCTTTAGTGCTTGCGCAATCTGCAAGAAATGAAAAATGCGAATTCAAAAACCGTAGCATACCACTAGGAATCATTGCCTCAATTGATGTATACTATTTTCATGTCAAGGAGAGTTGACAAGTCCAATCTCTTTTCACCGGTAAATGAGCTCCGACTCTCTCGGGCTCATAAGAAGACATCAATTCATGGATGAGGATAACATATAACAGTTCAAAACAATGACATTAGTATGGAGAAAAATAAAGTGTCCATTCACCTGTAGCATTCCCCAACCAGTTGGCATAAAGGCAAGAATGCAAACAACAATATCCTGGATTGTCATGTGAGGAAGTGCAATCAAGGTGACTAGAACTGAGACAAATGTTAAGAATATCAACCCCTTGATTAGCCGGAAGACAAGTTGAAAATCTGCACTGAATTTCCGTCTCCCAACTGACACCGTCTGAGACAAAACGGAACATGAAAATCAGAAGGAAAACATAAATTTACCACAAGACCGAGCCTTTTGACTATATAGAATTCTAACTTCGTTTACGTATTTGGGCAAGAAAGTGGACAAGCCTTTTGGTTCACTGTTAACTTATACTATGTTAGATAACCCCACCGTCCACCAAGCAAAGACTAATAATAATAAATGGGCCATGATATTCATATTGAGAAGTCATAAATAACATGAACAATTTTGACTCGCCCTAAGATACAAATTAGCTTGCTACTAACCTTCATAACAAATAATATCAGAAAGATCACCAGCCACGATATGCCATAGACCTGTACAAGGGAAAGGATATCCATTCAATATGCCAAATTATGAAAGTGAGATAAATAGTTGGAGAAAAAAGGGAACAACACAGGTGAAAGACTTGCCAGAAAACTTTTCGTATGTCTCGTAAAGGTCAAGTGATAAACAAGGCCATACTGATATATGAAAAAACGTAAAGACAACAATATCTCCGTAATGATTCCGCGAATTCCAGAATATTGGAGATGCTCTTGTTCCTCCTCCCACCAGGATTCCCAACTTTTTTCAGGTGTTACACCTATACCACCTTGGATGCTAATCCATTTATTCCAATCAGTCCAATCATCAACGATCTTTTGCCACTCAAACCCAGAAGGATTGAACAAGAAGGGTGCATAAAGCCAGGTGCCAACCATAAACCACATTGGTATAGTAATCATTAGATATGCAACCCCACTTCTATACGTGTGACTAAATATTTGGTATACAATAAGCAAAATCATTAGCTCAATACCCTTGACAAAGTGGCTACGGGAGTAAAGTCTATAGTTGTCAGCAAATTTAGCATGGAAAACCACAAATCCTCGACCAGTAGGTCTATATTTTGCACCTCCATGAAGCAATGTCCTTCCATAATAGTGAGTCTTTGTCCCAAGCGAAAAAGTGAAGAAAACTGGAGCTAGCTGCAACTGCATTAATATGAACTCACTAAGTGCAGTTCGGAAGCCTCTTTCCAAGCCAATTTCCATCAACATGGGCAAGGCCATCAAAAATCCAATTTGAACAAAGGACTGAGAAGCGAGAGCCACTTGAAGAGGCTTATTGTCTCGAATGGCTTTTTGTGTACTCAAACCTTCTTCAAGTCCACTAAGAACAAGATAAAGGCGACCGTAGAGGAATACATATACAGTGAGAACAGTTATCTGCCCAAAGTTTAAAGAGGAAAAGAAAAACGTTCAGAAGCCTGAGAAATGAGAACAATATAAGAGCTAATTCAGGTGGTAACATACAAGAGTGCTGAAGTAAAATCCAATTGTGGTAAAATAACAGGACAACATTCTGAAGAAGTCAAAGCGGTGGCCAAGTCGGTACACATCTCGACTCAGTGTTTGCTCTCCATTTCCATTAGCTATCTTTGCTTCAAACATAGAAATCTGGTTGAGACCCACATCTCTGCCTTTACCAACTTGTATGTATTCATGATGAGTAACATTTCCTTCACGGAGTGTAGAGTTGAAGCCTGCAAATAACATAGTATAATCAAATGTAGATGTGAATAAAGCACAAGAAAAAGATACGGGAGAATAGGAAGTTACTTCACCAGCAAAAATATCTTCACTCAAATTGATAACCTTGGAGGCTTTACTAACACCCCCTCTTGTGAGGTGAAAAAGCCTATCAAAGACATCGGGATGACCATAGTGGAAGCGAACCCTACACAAGCATATATATATCAAATAAAAGCAGAGTAAATAGGAAAAAAGAAACCTATATGAATCCCAACAAATGGAAATTTATATATTGGAATGTATGAAAAGTATCCAATAGTATTTTGATTATATCTTTTGAGCTTAACAGCGTTATCTCTTTGCACTAGTTTCCCTATTTCATGTGTCTCCTACTAGTCAATTTATTTATTTGGTGTAATTCATCTTGCATATCATTTAACCAAAAACCCATCAACTCAAGCATCATCAATGAACTTTCCTGTGTCTTGTAGGGTTATCCAACTACTATAACACAAGGGTACAAATTAGTCGTGTATGTATCATTAAATTGTATCCCTTTTATTATGATATAATACTAGTATAAATAAGAGCCTGTAGTTTACATTCATCACCATATTGTAATACAATGCTTTATGTGTCAAGTTAATATCAATCTCAGAGTATTTAATCTGTATTATCTCCTTTTCCTCTCTGTAATATATCTTAAACCCTACAATTTCGACAAAACCAAACATGATACATATAACAACTTCAAGACATTTATATGTGAAGTTTATGATCAGAGGTTTAAAGGAATTGATCAGATAGTGCTACATCAATCTTCATTTTTGTACTTAATAGTTGCTTTGTCGGTGCATAGCTTCCACATGGACTTATTCTATAACTATATACCAAAGATTGGAAAATAGAAGCAAACAAACCTCTGTACGAAAGATATTTGTCCGGAGAGCATATCATACTTGATCTTGCAAAGTGGTTTAGCTCTAACTCAATTTTTAAAAACCAATTTGTAAAAGAGGATTGCCCCCCCACATATATACTTATTTTAACACTATTTCTAGTTAATGTGAGACCCAAGTTTTTTCCAACACACCCCTTTACGTTTTGCAATATTGGGCTTGGTACATATATAACTCAACCCTCCGAAATTAATGGATAAGGTGAGAATTATCCTGACTTATACATTGTATTTTGACATTATCTCTAGTTAATGTGTGAAACTTGAGTTTTTTCCAATACTTGAAAGAAGCTGGCCAAGATTAACATCTATGGTCCAATTTGCAGGGAAAGTATTGAAGAGAAATATTGTGTACCACGTTGCCAAATTATATTAGAGTTCTCCAATGACTCAAGGGCGGCTATTGATCAAGGCATTTGTGTTTAAGTGATGACCCATGTCATTATACACGAGGTTTAGCAAGGTCCTGCCCTCAAATCTCAGCAGGACCAGCCATGTACTTATTTTAATAAACAACACACACACAATAAAGAGAAAGAATAAAACTCACTTCAGTGGATTAGCCAACAATCTCTGACCAATTGTCACAAAACTGGTCTCCTGATTTGACATGAACCATGCAAGAGAAGAAACACTGAAACATTGGTACAAAACAAAAGTCAGGGATACATTGCAAACTTTAGGTTCACCTTTTTTCCTAGCAGTAGAATGACAAAATGCTTTCACCTTCCAGTAAATATGTGCTCCCTAAGACCAAGAATACTTGGGAATCTCACCCCATCATGCTTCTTAAGGAATTCTTGCAATAAATTTCTCATTTTTAAAGCTTCTTCCATGTAGTTATCCTGTTAAAAAAGAGACAATTTAATTTCACAAAAGAATGAGACATTAACAGTTTTGAGCTTCTCACACAAGTATCATACCTGGTTCATATCTATTGTTTGCAAGCCTTCTCCACGTGTGAAAATTATGGCATGGTTCTGATTTTCAGGTTTGCCCTCACCTAAGATGGCTGGTCCGGGAAGCTTTATTTTATATATGACCTGATTAAGACAATCAAATGGAGACTAAGAACCACGTCGGCAATAGAAGAATAATGAAGGAACTATTATGAAGGGGAAGAGAAAGTAGGCTCAGCACCAGTTCAAGCAGTTCAAGTCATGAACTGTATTTAGTCATATGGAAACGGTATAACTAGTTACTTACTAGATTGAAATTATACAATGAGAAACCATTGTTTCTTTGAGTAAGTTTTAAAATAATTTTTGCATATGTTCTGTGGTTAAAACAATCACAGGAAATATTGTTTATAATCACGACAAAAAGTTCAGACAGAAATGTTCAAATCTGAATATAAACTGCACTAAGTTGCTACAAAGGGAAGTTAGATGGTCTAATTTCACCTGGCATTAGTAGTTAGATAAAAACTAGTCTCTACACTAGCTCAGGAGGAAGGGTAGGGTTTAGGGTTTAGGGCATTAGTAGTTAGATAAAAACTAGTCTCTACACTAGCTCAGGAGGAAGGGTAGAGAGAGATGGTGAGGGTCCATATATCTGATCTCTTATAACTGATTAAATTTAATCAATAATCAAGGAGATATCAAAAAGATGTTAAATAGCGGCGACAACAATAGCATATTTCATTAGGTGAGGTAAGCCGCATCTACGTGAACAGTATTTAAAATTATATTTTTTGTTAAAAAGAAACAAACTTGTGTTCCACCATGGAAACATCAAGGCATAAACATCTTTGCAAAGCAGTATGCAATTATGCATTCAGGTTTGTTGTTTGGATGTTCTCCATGTGACATGTGAATGCTTCCTGAGAACGGCCATTGCTTATATTGGCAGAGAGACTGACAGCCTGCTTGCATATTTAGTTTTTGTCATTTCATGTTGTATATATACCTTCCGATTTTGAAGGATTTTACATCCTCCTATGGTTGTATTTGACCTCTTTTATGACAAAAAGCTTAATTTTCTATCCAGAACAAATTATTAGAAGTAAAAATGATGAAAGAATTTATTGAACAGGCTTTATTTATCAAGATTAGCATACCTGGTCTAAATATTGCACAGGCTCTGTCTCTGAAGGACTACTGGATTTTGGCATAGCCTTCACCAAGCAAGAGTAATAAACCTTATTGATCTTTTTAGGTCTCTCTTTGCTAGGCTCCTCTACCTCATCAATATAGGCAACTCGAAGTGAAGGGTATCTGCCAAATAAAAACATAGGAACCAATTGATTTGTATAATTAAACATCAAGGCAGTACTATTAACCTTGGACATTTACCTTGTCATAAGCCTCAATATGTCCTGGGCACAAGCAGCACCAGATCGCTTGTCAATCCCATATTGTTGACATGAGACCACATAGGAGAATTTCATATCCGCCACGGCTTGACACTGTGTCCACAATGACCTTTCCCCCTTTGAGTTATCATCAGAATTTTCTATGGCCTTGTAGCCTTCCATCAAATCTGCATTTTTGTAACATTCATTCAGAGAAATAAAATAAAAAAATAAATTTTAGAAATAATTTTCACGAACGTATCATTTCACAACCAAATTATAAGCGACAAGTAAAATATTATTTGATCATTTTAGAATGAAAGCTCACCTTCATCTTTGGCCATATCAAGAAAAGCCTGGAGCTCCAAAGCTTTTCTGTAGTACATCATACCTCTCACTGCATCAATGAGAATGCTTCAATTAAATGCAATGATAAGCATTATGCAATTGTCATTTTGAGGAAAGGACAAAGTTGTACAGGAATGTGTCAGTAGTATATGTGCATGTTTGTGTTTGTGAGAGAGGGAGAAAGAGAGGACCAGTTCTGGTCAAAGTTTGGCCTCGGTATGATGCCCAGCGACGAAGTTCTTCTTCTAACTCATCAGATTCATTTCCTTTAAGTTCCTCCTCACTGGAACACTTCACTCGCTGAAGAAAGTTGTTCCATTCATCTGTATGCATCAATAACAAAAATTGCCAAGAAATACATTCATATTCATCCCTTGAATTTTCACATTTATGCAACATAGTGATTTATGGGAAAAGGTTAAACCTGGAAATATCTTCTGCAAGTAGAAGAGTATAGAAACACCATCTTCATTGGGTGAATCCAAATCGTGCAAGGAAAAGAGAACCTCTTCGGTGTAGTATGGTGTTAAAACCCTGCAAAGTCCATAATGCAAAAAAGTAAAAAGTGTCCCAAGGGCATCAGTAATGTAATGGTGCAGTAAATACACCTAATAAATTAAATAAACTAGGAAGCAAGCTTCAAATAAATTCTGTATTTAAAATGCAAAAAAACACCTTTTACAATAAATTAATCTTATTTATATTTTCTTAATCAATAAAAAAATATATTTTACTGTTATATGTGTATTATTGGGAGTTATGGCACATCTGTAGGATACATATCTAGATATATACCTTACACATATCGTATCCCATATATTTTTAGAATAATCATATCATTGTATCAAACACATATCACTTTTGTGAATTCATAATAAGAGGCGGTTATGGTGCCAATTTGTTCTGTGGTGTTTTGAATTGAACCTTGCATTATTCATATCTGGTCTGTAAAGCAGAATATTCTAATAAAAAATAGTTATTTGTGTTCAATTCTTGAGTTCAACAGGATGAGTCTCAATTCATACCCATAAAATTTATATTTCATGGGCCAAAATTTCAAGCTGAGATTCAAATTACTAAAGTTTTCAACCAGATTTTTTAGTAGTGGAATCTTTGTTTCTTCCTTTGGTGTGTACCGTGTCCGACACATATCGGACACCGACACTTGTTCGACTTGGTAAAGAGTCCAATTCAAAAGAAATTTTTTCGGGTATTTAACAATTCTAACACAGTTCCAACACAATTTTGAAAGGGACTAATTCAATAATTTTCTAAAAACTCAAACTTAGAAATAAGAAACAAATCCTATATATAACCAGGAATTTAGATTATATATGTTTCTTTTCACTCTTTGGATTTTCGATAGATGAATTAGATTCATTTTTCTTATATTTGGCTAACCTCATTCATAGATGATTTTTTAATACACAAATCTTGATTGTCAGTGGATATAATTCATAGTGATTTAATATATAGATTCGTGTATTTGTGTCCTATATTTTGGAGATTACACATATCAAGCTGTCTGTGTCAATATTCGTGCTACATGAAAGCTTCCTATGGCACTTTAAAACTTATCATATAGGCACTTTAAAAACTTAAAATCTTTCAAAAGCTTCACTAAAAAACTTATGGGCTAAGTTCTCGTACTGAGAAAGCAAGCAATATATGTGAATCTTTCATCCAGTCAGTAAAATTGATATATAGTACTGAAACGAATTCACTCAAATACTGTAAGTAGCATTTTGGAACAAAAGTGAAAGAAGGCTTACGAGAATGAAAGCATATTGCGAACTTTGGGTGCTGTAGGCATATCCATATACAGTGAATTAGAGAAAAAAGAAATGCGCCTTTTCGCTTCTAAGTTAGATGGTACATCCATTGCTGATTCTTTTGTTGTAAGCAGTAAGTAAAGCCGTTTAATCTACAAATATAGGAAAATGTAAGCAGATCATCAGATGCACTTCACTAATCAAATTCTCAGCAGAATACTTTATCGAGTGCCAAACCTTCTCTGTCCAAGCTTCAGTAACTGGTTCAATTGGAAACCTGATAGCCCCTTCAGATGCAAATAACTGGTATTGTTGCTCAAGAAGAAGCATTCCCTCATGTCCAGATCCACCGTGGATTGAATCTACCAAGCTACTCAAAAAAATGATACAATAATATTCAGTGGGAAGATGCCCTTTAAAAATGTTGGAGACATGGGATCCATTATGGGTACCTGAATATATGATCCTCCATCATCATATCTCTAGTCACTACCTCCAACATATCCTGGAATAGAAGCACAATTTGATCCCTGTCTTCATGCTTGTTCTCTAACTGTAATCAATAAAAAGCTGGATAAGATTTAACAAGCTAAAGATTATACATTAAAATGCAATTTTGATAAGGGTGCTCGACATTACCAAATATTTTATTAGCTTAACATATTGCTCATAGAGGCTAGGAAGTGCACTGAGTCTGAATTCACTTGTAAGGTCATCAGCTTCAATATGTTTGTCTACCTCGGAGAAAATGTATTCTACGACCCTGAAATGAAGGGATTCAACAAAGTAGAAAATAAGTATAGATAAACAAAATATTTTAGAAGTCAGTTAGATCGGAGTGATTTCCAAAAGCCATGATATGTTATTGTATAGATCTACATAAGAATACTACAAGGAATATCACCCAGAGCATAAGTAACTGCATGATAGACTTACTGTTTTTCACAGTCCCCTTGAACCAAGTACTTAACAATGCTCTTAAAAGAAGCATAGCACTCCTTAATAGCAGAATACATATAGTGGTCAGTGTTAATTCTTTTTCTCAACTCTCGATCCTTTCCATTGCTGTCCTTAGCCATATCCAATGCAATTGGAATCTATAAAACAGACGATTGTTAAATAGACAGGAAAGATAGCAGATTTTTACATGATTTTTTTTTTTTAAAAAAAAATCAACAAATAAACCTTGCTAGCAAGTAGAAATGGTGGCCACTGTATAAGGTCCAACTCACGATCAGCCCAGTAAGGCACAAGCAAAAGATCCATTTCCCTGAGTAGTACACAAGTACAACCACCCCAGTTCACTAATGTTAAAACAGCACATTACTCTCCTAGAGCGAAAAGATGAAGAACCAAAAATGTAAATGTATCCTCCAGATTACCTATTACTGATAAGATCTTCCTCTCTAAAACTAGTGATTATTTGATTCCATAGTTGTGCAAATCTTGCAGCTTCTTTACCTTTGTTATTTGGGATCTGTATCAATAAGCCAAAGTAAATATAATGAAATGATGTTAAAAAATCTTCAATCATCTAAAAAAGTGAAAATATTTAACCAGATCAAATCTGCGAGATAAAGTGGCTTTTAATCCTTTTTTCCTCGGCTCACTCTTTTCCTCTGGGATCAAACAGGCATTGAAGGCACCAGGCAATGAATCAAAACGAGATCTAAGCATTCCCAGTGTCCTTATCTAACATCAGTAAACAATGAAACAGTTCCAAGGTTAGAACAAGAAAACCAGATATAAGTTCAGAGCATAGATGCGGGAACAATCTCGAGAGTATACAAATTTTTAGTTAAATAATCCATGCATAAAGTTAAAATCCCTAAAACTTTTACTTGAAAAATTGCTTGGTTTCTTATTGTACTCTTCTTTGAAAGTTTACATCTTTCATTCTGAACTCTCTTTCTTTAAAATTTAGAACTTTCTAATCAACTTGTGCATCTCCTCATTTGATTTCAAACATATTTTTTAAAATTATGCTTTCCTAAATTTAGCTAAACATAAAAGGCTGCACGACACACTTACCAGTTCTACCAAACAAGACAACCAAACTTGAGATGTAAGCAAATATAAAGTGGAATATTCAACAAGAAAACAATATCCCAAGACTCAAACAGCTAAATTCCCAGTACATATAAATAAATAAAACAATAAATCTGAAATAGTAAACTCTACTTATACACTAAACTACGAATGCAATATAATAATTACAAGTACCGTCTGCTTGTATCAAGTTTAGACGAACAAAACAAAGAAACAAAGAACATACAATCATCACAGATGATGGTGCTGGCATAAATGGAAGTAGCTGCTGGAAAATATTAGGAGAAATACAAACAAACTATGACAAGAAAACATTATCATTGACCTGCATGACAACTTAGAACTAAGCACCATTTTATAATCAAGAATACGTGGAAATATTAGAATATGGTAGCAACAAAAGAAGCTAGAAAAAACTATCTAAATCAGAATCATAGACTAAAATGAATAACTATTATTATCATGTTGAAAATAAATGTTTGTAAAGAAAACTTTATTGATTTACAAATTTTCAATAAGCTACAGATGTAACTTGAAAGAAAAACAATCCAGTGAGAATATGGTGTAGTGTACTTATACAGATAGTTGACAATATCCAATGGTCACACATCAACAAAACAATTATGATTGCCGGACAGACAGATAAAATTTTTGCTTGAAGAACTGCCCAACATTTGGGGAAAAGAGTGCATTGGAGGGTAGGTGTAAGCAAACAAGGAATGAATAAACACAATCCAAAACAGCTCTTTAAGATAAGGATTTAGAAGTGGGCAATCTACTGACCTCTCCGAGACGACGGAATGCCCCATAAATACCACCAAATAACGTAGAGAATATGGCATACCAGATTTGGGTATCCATAAAGTATACCTGAAGAGGAAAGGCGAAGTTGGATCACTGCATGACATGTATTGAAATTTGAAGCACTAACCAAATCAGGTACTTGTAAACACATACCAGAATAATTGGAGACCAAAGTGCAACTACAACACCAAGATTTTTTCGAGCTGCAAAGCACAAAACTTATAATTTCATTTTGAAAAATATAATTATGCAAGAAAAGCAAAGAGTTCCAGCTTACTACCACGGGGGAAAAATTCATGCCACTGAAAAGTTGAGATTTTTACACTCATTATAGCTTTCGTTGGTTCCACCAGAGGTTTTATCTATAGTAAGAACCAAAGATACATATCGTTAAAAGAAAAGGTAAAATTGATATATTTTCAAATAAACAGATGATATTTTGTAGTATAGTTTGCGTAGGTTCCACCAGGGGTTCTATTTTATACTAACAAATAAATTAAGATCACTACTGAGACAATGTGGTCCACATTTATTGGGACTGCACAAGCTGCTTTTTGTTTCTGTAAAATAATACATTAATATTATAGAAGATATAGTTGAAACTACAGTCAAATTGACAAAGGTTGGTAGTCAAATCAAAAATACAAGAACCAAGACACATTGAAGATTAAGACCAAAAAAGTAAGCATCATATTCATTTCTACAATCAGAGAAGTGAAGAAAAAAGGAGGACAAGATTAGAGTTATCCACAAATCATGAATGAAAAGAAATCATCACCTCTATATAGTAACTGAAAGCTAACTTCGTAACTATAAGGAGAACCCAGAATATTGTGTACCTGACATTATAAACAACGATACATTATGATTATTCCAAGGAAAATAATACTATTCACAATTGATAGGAACTTATAACACTAGATACTTACTTGAAAAGGGAAAATGTGCTCTCATGCATTCCCCTACCAACGTAGAGTCGAGGCTGCCAATTACAAAGAATCAAAATCGACAATTTAAATTCAGTATATCTCAGGTGCAGAGGCAAAAAACGACTGATTCTACGTGTACCAGCTGAAAAATATATATGGAAAATAGGGGTGTCATATCACCTACCTGTGACCACCACATCATAAGCATCACAATCCTATAGTTTGACCTCTCAAGAAAACGACGAATGAGTGGAAACAGAAATAACATGGCAGCTAGCATATTTGGTGACAGGTATACAACAACAGCCATAATAAAGAATGAAGGCGAATTTGAATTGCTTCCGAACCAACTTTGTATCGTTTGAGCAAACCCAGGAGGATTTTCCCAAGTATAAGCATAACTAACTGATAGAACAATCACCCATGCTGCAGCTGAAACAGCTTTTAGAATGTATCTCAACTTAACATACATAGACATGCTCCGTTGTGCTTTCCAACTGAGGATCACATCCAGAATAGCTGCCCATGAAATCATGAAGTAAAAATGATAACCATAAGCAACTTACATTATCATAATGCCAAGATTGTTTAAAAAAATGTGGGTGCTTTCTGTGGCCCTTTACTTGCTTTATCTAAAGAGTGCCGCCTCAACTTTTTAAAATGGCCTTCAAATACCAAGTAAAAAACCAAAAATTTTCGCTAAATAAATCTTCCTCTGATGTCTGTCAGCGGTTGCATGTTAAACAGACAAGCATTAAAATAGAAGAAAAAAGGGCTCTATAATAGAAGCCAGAGTAGCAATATAGGCTAAAATTTTATACAGAAACAAACTATTAAATACAGAAATATAAATCTGGCTACTGAGAAGTATCCACAAGCAATATATGTGCTGGTAAGATTTGCTATTACCTACCTTGTCCAAGCTTCAATATAGCTGCTGTTATAAACACACTAAGCACCTTCTTGAAAACATCCCTATTGAAGATTGCACTTGGATTCCCAGTTCCATTCCAAGCAACAATAATCATCGCCTAAGATAAATTAGCTCTTTAAGAAATGGATTTAATTTGCTAGATATTGAATAAAGGGAAAAATCATTCACATCGATTGTGAAGGACAACAGACAAATTATTACCTGTAAGCACAGAATAAAAAAACCCCACATGCGATCAAAACTTCTGAAAATATGCCAAAATGACCTTATCTCAACAAAATTGACTTTTCCAACCCATTTGTCCCTGTTAACTGGCTTGTTATCCTGTAGATTCAAGTATAGCAAGGCTTAAAATCCAGTGGCAGGTACATGTTTTAGGCTTTCAGCACTAGCTATCCAAATGTACTTCGTTTACAACAATGGGAATTTATAAATCACCCATTTAACATTTCAAATAAGTATCATAATCAAATGGAAAACATTTTCTTCCCATTTTCAGAAAAAAATTCTAGTCATTGATTATCATAATGGTTCTTTACAGAAAAGCATGTCATATCATAACCAGTAATCAACCAGATATATAATGCATGTCATCTATAGATCAATTTTCAATCAATTATACACCTATTTTTCAATTTTGAAAACTTTTTCTTCTGGGAACTAAATTTATAAAACTTAAATAAATTGAGAACATAATCAATGCTTACATTAGATTTGTCAAAATTTAGCTGCTCAACTGGCAGGCAAAAAAAATCGGCATCAGCACGCATTGGCCAACCAAGCCGAAAACAATCAGCTGACCTACAATTGTCATTGAAAATTAGTACCAAGACGGATACAAATAAAAAGCGAGAATCAATTAATTATACCAGAAATATTCATTTAAATCATCATAGTTCCTCCATTGTGAATGCTTTGACCTCCCCTTTTTGCTCCGTTCAGCTTCCTGTTGAGCAGAGAAATCATCAATTTTTTGGGACATAATATAACTAGTGGCCGTGCTACATATAGAGACAACACAAAAGAATGAAAAGAAGACAATAATAAAATGCTGAAAGCACCTTTGCAATCACATCATATATTGGAGTTACAACTTTCCTTAAGAAAGCCTCTTCTTCACCACCATAGGCAGGCTTGACATTCTCTCCAGTCATTGGACTAACATTACCAGCAAGCATACCGTACAATTCAAAAGCCATCTATACCAAGCACCATAAAATGATGCCATAAGTCAATATCAACAAAAGTCTTGGTTCCCTTTGAAAAAATTCACTTAAAACTGACAATGTAAACACATGCGCAAACCATAGAACATTTATGTGTCAGGGATATGTCAGGCCTCACGAGTAAATGGCTCCTCTTACATCAGGATGCATGCTAGAACTATAAAACCAATAGGAAATAAAACGACACCAAAATTATGACAATATTTGTTTTAAGACAAGAATTTATTTTAATTCTTATTTTCAGTTTGGTTCTAGTCTGTTTAGAACACCAATCAACACACGCTTTTTTTCTACTTCTTTTCCAAGCTAAAAGCAATGTGAAAAAACAATTGCTTCTCTTTCATTGCAACCCAGAACCAAACACAAGGAATAGTTTAATACCTCGCTACAAGAGAAGAAATCTTGACATCAAATTTTCACAAAGAAATTTAGCAAGGGTTCTACAAAAGGTTTTGGCTTTAGAATTGACATATATAGACATCTGCAATTCAAACTGTTCTAACTATAGAAGGGGGAAATTTAACACAATAGTTACCCAATAAGAGGTAAAACCGATAATGGGTCAAGTCCAATCCATGGGGTTAATCCAGTTATAATATTTGGAATGAAAGCATCCAAGAAGATTCAAGCAAGTAGGCAGAAGGGGTGATGACAGGGATCACGTGACTGAAAAAGTCAAGAAAATTAATTTGAATTGAAATTATGTCCCATTAATCTGAATAATTTCACTTGCCACTTACAGATCTTTTATATATAAATACACATCTTTGTAAACAACATAGATTAGATTAAGTTAGAGAGCTCACGTGGTGATAGATATAGCAAAGGCATTCTGGCATGAATCTTAGGTTGGCAGCTTCACCCCATATCAGAAGATACAGACCCATATATAGTAGCTTACGCTGCTGCACTTCTTGCTGTATGGTTGGCAACCTGCAACGTTCCGCAATATATGTCACAATAGAAACTGAAATAAGCATACACTGTGTGGGAAACAAAAATAACAAGAGTTAAAATTAAAACAAGCTGCAAAATAAGAATCTGCGTTCAAATTTGAAAGTCACAAATAAATGTTAAGAGTATGTATAATGATATAAAATATAGAAAAACTACAAAATAATAACAAGTTCAAAAAGTTTCTTGTCCCTAAAAATAAGTATAGCAGTTCAAGTTAATAAAAAAGCAGTTGCAATATCTTCTCATTAAGAGAACAGAAACTCTCACCAAAGGCTACTCTTCCGACCCAAATACTTGCACCACTTTTTGTAATTCTTAAAAAGTTTCTTCATCACCTCTGTCAGTGCACGCTCGTCCAACTAAGGAAAAAATACATACAAGTTAAAATCTGATTTTAGCACAAATTAATGTATGAATATTTTTCTGGGTGATCATAATAAAAATAAAATATTGGAACGAGTAAACCAGAACTGTTCAGAACAGGAACCATGAGGGAGAAAAAAGTATCCGCTGAGGATTTTGAAATTTCCATTAATTTTCATTTAGCCAATTTCAAAAATCGAAATAACCAAGTGTTAAATTACGTATTCTGTCCCTTTCTCCCCTCAAAAAAAAGGAAAAGAAAAAAAAAAGTGTAGCTACATTTAATGTCTAAAGTAGCACTCAACTTTATAATTAAATCGAGCACACTGCTTAGAGAATCCACCTTCTATATGAAACTACTAAATTAAAACACATTAAAAGCTTCAGAAGCTACATGACAACTAAAAACTTCAAAGTAAAAATGAAATGGGGAATTAGCGAAATGATCAATATCGAAACTAAAATTGGGGTACGGGGCCTGTATAAAATATTCAAGTAAACCCTACCTTTGGCTGTTGATCAGGCTTGGGAAATTGTCTGATGTGCACGTTTGCAAGTAATAAGATCAAATGCTCTCTCTGATTTGCTACATTGTGCTTCTGTATTTTGTACAAGAAGTGGCAAGCAATTTGAATTGCTGTTGTTAGTAACAAATACATCATGTTTTTTTCAACTAATTCATATTCAATAAAAGACTCAAATGCTTAAAGACGTGAAAAGTTCCATACTCAACCTTACCTGAAATCCAAACATTACACCAAGCCAGTCCAGAATGTCTTCATCTTTTTTTTTCTTGTAGTCCTTTGGCCAGGCTAGACCCCTTGTGTTACGAAGAGCATATACAGCCGCTTGGATCTGTAAAGAGTGATCAACAAGTATTTTCACTAAAACTAGAAGTACAGAATATGAACATGACAAGAGTACATATGGAGATAGAGATCAAACCTCAGGAAATCTCATTATTGCCTGATTTGCACTATCAGGATCAAGAGGAAGAATATTGAAAGGTACTAAGATCTCTGTTTTCTCAGCAACTTTATCTTGAGTCTCCAAAATCTGTTACAATGGCAAATCAATCATTAATCTTAAGCGTACAGACAGGTGAAATCAAAATGACAATGAAATTCCAATTATAATCATCTTATTTAATTATTGATAACATCATAGGAGATACAAAAAGATAACCTCTCGATCAACTTCCATAGATTGTGTCATGTTAACAGCCTTCAAAACCTCAAAAAGAACATTAGCTGTCTGATATGCCTTGGTAAGCTGTGCACTGAAAGTAAGAGGACACACTCACTGTAAGTTACAATATAGACTAAGAACATATCACACTGCACACTATGTAGACAACATACCGATCAGCTTTATCAGCAGCATTTTGTAAGGCTTGGATATATTTTTTGTAGTAATGCTGATAAAAGCTCTGCATCTCGCGAGCATCACTTTTCTTTACTCTTCCTTTCAATGTTGGATCATTTTCCTAAAATTGGAACTATGTGTTAAAAGATATATCAATTAAATTGATATAAGGGCATTACCGTTTTTAAATCTAGTTAGTGGCTATCATTGTCGTTCATTCTAAACAATGGGAAAAATGTTCATAATAAGATGTCCAGGAGTCATGCATTCTCAATTCAATTTCATGGTACCACTAACCAAGAGCTACGACAGAAGCATTAAGAGTGTCAAACCTAGAATGTATGGAGCTCAAAGCTTAGTAGTCCAAATACATAAGAATACACTTGAAGTCCTAGGCAAGGAACCCATTTTTAATTTTCTGCAATGTTTATAAACGTGTCTGTTATAACTCAGTTACTACTGAGATAATATCCAAGAGCTGATTCATTTTTTCTTTCAATGCTGATGGTCTGTTTGGTTTTAGAAAATGTGTTTTCACCTTTTAGTTTCCATCTCCTCTTCAGAAATATTTGCAAAAGTGGCACTTAATTTCCTGTTATAAATTTTCTATTTTCTTGTTCTTCCTTTTTACCATTAGTGCTGCAAATATTTGAAAATAGAAAAAGGACAACTTTTTAAAATACTTAAAAAGAAACATTATAACTGTATCTTATATAAATGAAACAAAAAATTATCAATGCTTACTCTTTCCAAACGTTGAAGAAGGGCAGTTTTGAATTGCCGAACACCACGACCACTTGAAGTAGGATCCAGCCTATGAGCTTTCTCAAACGCATAAAATCGGCCTACAATAAAAAAAAAAAAAAACACATGTCCCACATAAAAATACATTCAAGCATCAAAAAATAATTAAGGTGTGTAGTAAAACTCTTCAACACCAGTGGAAGTTGGGAAACCTGGGTATGATGATAAAAGGTTTACATAACTTCACAAAGGGTTTGGTTAGACAATTTAACTTAACTAAGCACTTATTCTATAATCCGTTCTTATAAGTGGACTTACGTCACAAATTTGACCATCCAACTTGCTAAAATAAGCTAAAAAGAGGTCAATCTAATGACCTACAGCAAGACGCTTGCTGAAATAAGCTAAAAAGTGCTTATGCAAGCTGTAAACTATCTCTATAAGTTCAAACAAGCTGTTTCCAAACACTCCCAATATCTGTGAAGGAAACGCAGCAACGGACACTAGCAAGCAAAGAGTTTCGTCCAAGCACGAGCACACACGTGGACACTAAGGATACTGCAGCTCACATTACTACATTTCCAAATATAATCAACGCAACAAATCAAAACAGCACCGAAAAGCCACAACTCCACATGAAGCATTTCGGTGTACACGAACAGACGGATGTTTCAGCATGGCAACGCGGCAAACGAAGAGCTGAGAAAGTGCAGAACGAAACAAACTTACAGAGATAAGCGACTCTAGGATGAGTCTTCTCGACCTCATTAGCAACGCGAAGAATCGGTGCAATCTCGACGAGAGACGACGGCACGACCTCACTGTCAAATATTGCCTCGCCAAGGTTCCCGGCGGTTTGCGTCCGCGTGATCCGCCTCTGCGGCGCTCCCTGCGCCTCCGACGACGGCCCCGCCCTCGACGACATCCTAAAACGGATCTAACTCCCCTTCCGTTTCACCAAAAACAGCAATGTGCAGAGCAGAGAAAGAAACGCTTGCATGCAAAATCAATGCATTGAGACGAAACGCTAAGCAAAAGCAAAATCAATGCATTGTTAAATAACTGAAAATAAATGAAAGCTGGAGAGAAGCGTTTTGCGGTGAAAGGAAGAAGAACCCTAGGAGAGGGAAATGGGAGATGAAGTGAGAGTGTGAGTGTTTGCAAAGAAAAGCAAAAGACAGAAAGGAATATTGTGTGGGAAGTTCGAAGGGGTTACTATTGAGGACAGAGAATGCGTTCCTTGACCCCTGTAGAGTAAGGGTGGTGTAGTACATTTCGTCAAGCGAAGTCGTAGAGTGGGTCCCCTTGTTTCTTTTTGGACTTTGGTTCAACCAAAATGCACCCCTCCTTTGGTCAAATTAACGGTTGTGCCATTCTGCTGCACGTTCAAATTTTAAACTCCAACGGCAAGTTTTACTTGTTCTTCCTATTTTGACGTGCTTTGTTTAAGTCACACAAAAATTTGTAATTTATATTCAAATTAAAAATTAATAATTTTCATTATTTATATTCTAAACCTTAAATCAAATATGTAATTAAATTTATTGCTATTGACGAAGATCATTTATTGCTAATAAAATCTCTTAAGCCAAATTAACGAAGTGCATTTTTTAAGTTTTTTTATTGCTATTGAAATTATGAAATCCTGTTCTTATATTTTTATGTTCTCACTCCTTTTTTTTACTTAGTTCGCGGGAAGGGTGCCACATTGTTTTTATTCTTACTTTGTTCCTCGACTTGACAGAAATACATTGGTATTTTTCTTTTAATCTAACTAATCAAACTCAAGACAAAATTATATCCTAATTAATAAAAGAGCTATGGTTCATTTATTAAAACGTGAATTTGTTTGTGTTTATTTCTTTCAAGGTTTGCATTAAAAGTAGGTAAAATTGTATTCTTTTTATGTTTGTGTTTATTTTAATGGGGTTTGTACATTCTTCCGTACATAACAAACAAGAAGATAAGTTAAATGGATTTTAACCCTTTCTCTCGATTATTAATAATAGGATAAGATTTAAAAGTTTATTTTAATAAGACTAATTTTATATTTTTTTTCGAAAAAAAAAAGTAGTTATTTTAAATTGTTTATTTTAAGTTTGTCTAAAAAATGTATGTTTAATTTTATCACATTAGATAAGATAGTTTAATAAATTGAGTTTGATTTGAGGAAGATAAAAAGGAAAGTGTTAGAGTTTAACTTCACTTATACCTCTTCAAAATAAAGAATGTCCATTAATAAAATGCTTATTAACAAATGGAAAAAATTTAAATCTATTTTAATAGGTCAATTGTATATTTTTATTATTATTTGGTTATTTTAAAATGCCTATTTTAAGTTACTTAAAATCGCTAGGTTTGACTTTATCACATTAGATAAGAAGGTTTAGTGATTGAGTTTGATTTAAGAAAGATAAAAGAAGATAAATTAGAATTTATATGTACTTATACTTTTTCAAACTGAAGAACATCCATCGATAAAATGCTTATTAAATTGGATAAGTTTAAATATATTTTAATATCAATAAAATACTTATTAATAAATGGATAAGGTTTAAATATATTTTAATAAGTCAGTTTTATCTTTATTATTATTAAACGGTTAATTTAAAATGCGTATTTTAAGTTACGTAAAATCTTTAGGTTTAGTGATTGAGTTTGATTTAAGAAAAAAGGAAGAAGAAAGCATCAGAGTTTAAATTCACTTATACTTCTTCAAACTAAAGAACGTCCATCAATAAAATGATTATTAATAATTAATAATATATAACATTTAAATATATTTCAATATGTTCATTCTATCTTTTTAAAAACAAGTGGTTGTTTTAAAATGTTTATTTGAGATTACTTAAAATCTCTGGGTTTAATTTTATCACATCAGATAAGTGGGTTTAATAATTGAGTTTGATTTAAGAAAGATAAAAGAAGAAAATTTTAGAGTTTAACTTCACTTATATTTTTTCAAACTAAATAACGTTCATGAATGCTTATTAACAATAAGATATGATTTAAATATATTTTAATAAGACAAACTTTTTTAAGTTGTTGTTTTAAAATGCTTATTTAAAGTTTACGTAAATAAGAGTATTTAATAATTGAACTTGATTTAAGAAAAATAAAATAAGAAAACGTTAGAGTTTAGATTCTCTTATACTTTTTCAAACTAAAAAAAAGATGTCCATCAACAAAATGTTTATTAACAATAAGATAAAATTTAAATTTATTTTAATAGGTTTATTTTATTTTAATAAGTGGTTGTTTTAAAATGCTTATTTTAAGTTTACGTAAAATTTATAGGTTTAATTTTATCCTATTAGATAAGAGAGTTTAATTTAAGAAAAAAAAAAAGAATAAAATGTTAGTTTAGCTTCACTTCTACTTCTTCAAACTAAAGAACGTTCAGGAATAAAATGCCTATTAACAATATGATAAGATTCAAATCTATTTTAATACGCAATTTTATCTTTTTATTCTAAATAAGTATTTTTTTAAATGCTTATTTTAAATTTACATTTACAAGTTTAATTTTATCACATAGATAAAAATGTTTAATAATTGATTTTGATTTAAAAAATGACTTAGGGTTTAACTTCGCTTATACATATTCAAACTAAATAACGTACATCAATAAAATTGTCTATTACTATTCATAATTATGAAGCTTTATCTACTCCAAAATTGTACTCCAACTTCAATTTTTTTAAATATTTGAAATTTATTTTATTTTTAAAGCAATTAAATTAAATTATATAACGACAATGATAACTTTTCATCGTTAGACTAATTAACAAATATTATTTATCTCAGAAACTTATAAATTTTACATTTTTTATTAAACTAGCAACGGTTTTAAAATATATTACATGATATTGCTGTGAAAATAAAAAGTACAATATGAAGTAAGTTGAATTCTGACTCAACTATGATCAAGTTCTTAGTTTGTGAATAATTAAGTTCGTGAACTTTGATTTCGATGACATATTTAACTTTATTAGTTTGAGTATTTTAACACGTAGATGAAGCTTCAATAAATCAAATTCTTATGTGAAAGTGTGAAATGTTTAAAAGTAAATACTGATGCAAAGATGATGAAATTATGAAAATAAAACAATTAAATAAACTAATGTAAAGTTGAAAAGAGAAAAAGCATTTTGCTTTTTGATAAATTGCTATAAAGTTTAATAGATTCTGGAGACCGAGGAATATAAGGCATAAAGTATAAAGTTGCAAAGGTTATAAACATTATAAATGACTTGCAAAGTAAACAATGAAATGTAAAGTTACGGGAAAAAGAAAAAGTAAAGAGAAAATGTAAAGAATAATTCAACAAACGTAAATGAAATGAAAAAAAAAAATGAAAGAATTTAATACTTTGTAGTTACCAAACTGTGTTTTAAATTATATTTTTAATTCATGAACATAATTTTAAACGATAAAATTCCTTAAATTGTATTCTACTAATACCTTTTTGCACGTTTTGCTCGGTTTGTTTTTAACTAAAAAGTAAATTTCAAGTTAAAAGGTGAAATTAAAACTTAAAAAACAAGTACGAGTTCTTTATCAAGAAAGTCAATTGATGGAATTAATTTTGTTATCCTATTTTTTTCCCTCACTTAAAAGCTATAATTTTTTTAAAATTAAATTTCAATATTTTTTTATTTTCCAAAATAAGTGTTAATGAATAGTCCTATCTGTGTATAAATTAGAGAAAACAGTGAATAGTCATCTCAATAAAAAAAAATTGCAAGGAATATTTGTTAATATTAGCAATTTTAGGATTTTTTTTTTTCTAAATTGACGTTGGTGATATTAAAACATGTTATCAAATTGAGTCACAAATATTATTCTAAACTAACCTATATAATATGTAATCCATATTTGATTATAAGTTTAGATTTTCAAATTTAAAATAAGTTTTTATATCAATTTTTTTATTATTGTGTGTACTGAATTTTCGTCGAAGTACATTTGATATTGCAGATAGGAAGAAGAATTAGGCATATTGAACAAAATAAGTAAATATAAAAATTATAATAATTTCATATTAAAAATTCAATACATAACTAATAAACACGATAAAAATGAGTGAAAACAACTTTGTGTAAAATATTTTAACTCAGCCAGTCTGTATGTTTTTCCCTGTTTTATATGGATAAAAAGTTATTGTAAATTTATTTGGAAAAAAAATTAGATATTTTGTTCAAATAATAATGTTAAAGTTGCCCTTTGAAAAAATGGTATAGAGCACTGTATTTTGCCATTTTATTTTTGTTAATTGTTATAATAAAATTGTAAAACTAATATTTTAAAAAATATATAAAGGAAATTAATGCAGTCCTTTTTTCAATATATTGTACCATAATTGCTTTTTTGGGAGATTATATTTCATAATTGACGTAATTTTATTTTTTAAACACAACTCGTCGACAATCCTCATTTACCTAATAATAATAATAATAATAATAATAATAATAATAATAATAATAATAATAATAATAATGATGATGATGATGATAATAATAATAATAATAATAATAATAATAATAATAATAATAATAATAATAATAATAATGATGATGATGATGATAATAATGATAATAATAATAATAATGTTATTATTATTAAAATCGTAAATATGATGCACCAGCACTAATCAATCATATATTAATAATATTGTGAAAACAAATTTATAAATAGCAAATTATAGTAAAAAGTGCATCAAAAGCCAATTACAGGAGAAAAAGGAAGAGACTAAGTGCAAACATTCTCTTAATACCAAGTATTCTACTTGTCTTTTAATAAATATATTTCTTATACTTATTTTTTAGTTGACATATTAAAAGTCCTAAAAAGATAACTCATGCACCGTTGTAGATTTATCCTAAAGAAATATATTAGTTATAGATGAGTTTACAAAAAAAATATAAGTTTGATGGTTTCAAAAGGACACAAAGCTCTTATTTTTATTATTGGCAATAAACGTTGCGGGGTAAAATGATCTTTTTAAGTTTTGTTTGTTATTAATGTTATTTGTAATTTGAAATTTCGTTAAATAAATGTTTGTAATTTATTTTTCGGTAGTCATCTCAATGAAAAAGTGTATTGTGATTTTATTTTTTTTTAGAAATGTGTGGGTTTTAAAATTTTTATATAATTTGTATTAATTTTTTTTAATTGTTTTTTTAAGTTTTGTATTTATAATTACTAGTATTTATCTCTTAAATAACACATAATAATTCTTATATTATCGTGTAAGTTGATGATTTAGTTTTTGTTAAAAATCATTTTACAATTGTTGATAATTTCAAAACTTGTTTTAACGCATTGAAAGACAAGTGAGTGTTGAAATATTTTGTTGGTATTGAAATTGTTAGTGAACTTACTAACTCGTTTATTTATTTTTAGAGTAAATATGTGTTTTATGTATTTCTTCAGTTGACTTGGTACAAATCTTATAAAATCACCAATTGACTTTTTATGATTTGTTTGTATTTATGTAAAATGTTATAGAGAACTAGTTAATAACTTAATTAATTTCATCGTCACTCTCTTAATTTTTGTTTTCTCATGATGCACTGCTAGTTGGTTACTTATAACTCTCTTATGCTTAAATACATGTTAAGCAAAGTCATAAAAGAGTACACCATGATTCTTCATTGTAGAAAAGTCATCAGGTGTAAAGTATTTTGTTTTGCCATTATAATATTATAGATCTTATTAGTTATTTATATTGGATGTCTTTCATATAAGACTAAGTCAACAATGTATTAATTATCATTAGAGGTTGAACACCATTAATTATGAACTTATTTGATTTAAAATCACTCAAATTCATTAGAATTATTTATCAACATAAATTTAACTATTTTATGATAGTAAAATAGCTTTTACATTATTATCAAAAGTCTCATTTGTACGGAAGATATAAAAAATATCGCTGTTAAAAATCACAATTTTTTTACAATGAACAATAATTCATGATTTTCACATTTTAAAAATATTAAAAATATATCATTAATTTACCTCAAATGATAAATAAAACAAAAAAGTATCAACAAACTTAACAATTAAGACTTTAGCTTCCTCTACCTTAGAATTTTTTAAAGACCAAGAGAATTAGACATTGGAAAAAAAAAACATGAAGCAAAAATTCAAAGAACTGATGAACAACTTAAAGTCCCAAAATAGACAATCATACAAAACATCATAACATTAAATTAAATTTCAAAATAATATAAAATTCGTATATTAACTAGTCATGCATGCATGCCATTTAAGAAAAAAAGAAAAAAAGGTAATTTAAGGTATCCTAGCCAAACTAGAGGTGTACTTTTATTCTTGTTGGCTTGGAATCAGCAAAACCCCAACAACGGTGAACAGATTTATAATTCATGGCGCAAAAGATTAGAAGAATAATAATGAAAGGAAGGTGTTTAGGTGGTTTTTTCTCTAAAAGAGAAAATGTGTTTTTCTTGTTACTTTCTGAAGACACTGATTTCTTATGCTAATTCCAACCCCTGTTTCTAACTCATTTCTAAAGTCAACCCAAAATTTTCCAAACATTTATACTAATTACACCACCGCTTTATACCCATTTACCATTACGTACTACTATTAATATATATGTGTGACGCCCCTGCACTTCCAAAAGCATTTTTTTTCTCTCTCCTCCATGCCTCCCTCTTCCATTCTCAAAATCTTTCTCTTTTTTCTTTAACTTTTCATCCTCCATACGTCATTTATTTTAGAATCTGATCATACCGTGCAGTAGCTGAGGAGTTAAGGATCATTTCTAACCGATCAGAATTTTAAACAAAATAAGTCCATATTTACTCTAAAGATCCCTTAATCTCTGTTTTTCCTTAGGTTTTTGTCATCAATCTTAGTAGGGACAGTTGAGAAAAGTATTTCTCTCAACTTAATTAAGATTATACTGAAATTTGGTTTTGTTCTGATAACTTTTTCTAGATCCCTAGATTTTGAGATTAGTATCTTTATCGGGTGGAGAATTTTTGTAGAGATCGTCATCAGATAAGGGAAGCTATTAACTTATTTTAGTTATTTACTTTCAAATAGAACCTTAGAAAAAAAAGACTCAGATATATGATTATCAGTGCTCAAGTCTTTCTTGCAGGTCTGACTGGTCCTTGAGCACTGATTGAATTTGGTTATTTATTGTGATTTGGTATAATTAATTGAACTGTTTTAAGAAATGATGTTAGAAAGAAACATGTGAGAACATTTTGGTTGTTGTTTGTTGGAATTGATGTGTTATGTGTGATGACTGAGTTATAGACTTGTATGTAATCATTTTGGTTGAAATGAAACCAGTGTATTGGGGGTTGAAAGGAAACCAAGGTACCATGGTTACATATATCTCTATATGCTTCAGTATGATGAAATTGATGTGTTATGTGTGATGACTGAGTTATAGACTTGTATGTAATCATTTTTGGTTGAAATGAAACCAGTGTACTGGGGGTTGAAAGGAAACCAAGGTATCATGGTTACATATGTCTCTATATGCTTCAGTATGATGAAATTGATGTGTTAGTGTGATGACTGAGTTATAGACTTGTATGTAATCATTTTGGTTGAAATGAAACCAGTGTACTGGGGGTTGAAAGGAAACCAAGGTACCATGGTTACATATGTCTCTATATGCTTCAGTATGATGAAATTGATGTGTTATGTGTGATGACTGAGTTATAAACTTGTATGTAATCATTTTGGTTGAAATGAA
>Ga0209700_100452_pt1 | contig 76058 bp, 36 predicted proteins | sample SiratroredBW_FD_187528 | JGI IMG/M metagenome (GOLD analysis project Ga0209700, IMG submission 187528) | Root nodule microbial communities of legume samples collected from California, USA - Siratro red BW (SPAdes) (version 2) | ecosystem: Host-associated > Plants > Roots > Nodule | place: USA... | reverse complement strand
TCCTTTTTGTTTTTCTTTCTCCATGTTCTTTCGCATTGCTAGTTGACCTAATCTGTCTCAATTTTCTCATTTTCATATCTCGTGATTTACTAACCCTTTTCCGGTGATTTATATGTCTAAATTGCGATTCAGAGTCTCATCTTTCTTCTCGTTTTGGTTTCATTGCAATCGGAGCACTATAGGTTGAGATACGATATCACGTTAATTCTTCGTCTTTTTGGCTGAAATTGTGTGTGGATTCACATCATTTATCTACTACTAAAGCTAGATATATACTCTCATAAATGGAAAATAAATTTTTTTTTATTGAAAGAAATGATAGAGGAATCGAATATTATGTATTAATCCGTCTCTATTAAGTTAATGATTAAATAGACTTTTATATCATTATACGACTGAAATAATATAAATATTTTAGTTTCATAATTTATTTTATTTTATGTTATATTAATTTTAGTATAGTTTCAATATATAATATCATTGTAAATTGTGAAGAGAATATATTATTTTTAAGTATTTATTAAAATTAATGTATTTTTCCATAATTAGCTAATATTTTCATGAATATCTTAAATGAACAAAAACATTCATATAAGATATTTTGGTTTTTAGTATGTTTTATAACAACGTATCCGTCATAAATGTTAATAAAATACAAATTGTCCATTAGATATTGAACCTTCTCTACAATTTATTTGAATCCTTTTTAGACATTTAAACCTTTAAGGTAAATTTCACAAAGCATTTGAAAGTGGGTAATTAACGAATTAAGTAACCCGTTGAGTAGAAGATGATGTGCATGTAACGCAGAATTTGAAAACACCGACATACACGGCACAACGCAGAGCAAATGTGCTCTCTCTTTTTCTTCCTCTCAATGCCCGGTATTTACTCTCCTTCGTCTTCTCTTCTTCTTTGAGAGAAAGAAAAACACAAATCCTTCTTCGTTCGTCAAAAATGAATGACATGAAGCAACAACACAAAGAACATTCGGGACTCTCCCGCCATGAAAGAACGTAGGAAGCGCAACGGCGTCGTTTCATGGAGCGCGCTCTTCTGGTGTACCCTACTCGTGGTCCTCTCTTCCATCTTCTTCACCACCGTCTTCTTCTCCCCCTTCCACGTGCCGCAATCACCGCTCCCGTTCAGATGGAAAACTCCACCCACCACCTCTCACGCAACAATCACCATCCGCGAAACCGTCATGCTACCCGATCAGGCTCTCATTTTCCTGAACTACCCTCCCTCTTTCCGCTTCCACACCAAACACGACCTTCTCTGCCTCTACTTCTCCGCCGACTCAACTCGCAGGCACACTCAGCCGCCCATTCAGCTCCACCACGAACGCCTCCATGAGCAGATCGTGCGGTGCGCGCTCCCTCCGCGTGGCAACACGGTCTCGCTTTTCATAAAATCAGACGGCGTCCTTCCCACAAAAGATTCATCCACTCACCACTGGACCCCACTCGTCTACGAAGCCCTCTTCGACCGCGACAACACCACCATCGTCTTCGTGAAGGGCCTCAACCTTCGACCCGAGAGACTCATCGAACCCTCCAGATTCCAGTGTATCTACGGCTGGGATTTCACCAAACCCAAATTCTTTCTTAAATCTGATGTCATATCAGGTGCACAGGAGATCATAAGGTGCAGAACACCAAAGAGCATCTTAATCGGCCAGGCCCAAGACCAAGCCCAAGCCCATGCCCAGTCCATCAAAGTGACAATTCAGAGAGACAGAGAAATATTTCCTTCCATAGCTCGTCCTGGGCTTTGTACACAACACAATACGCCGGTGAAAAAAGCTTATGAGATTTGTATTTGCACCATGCTCCGCAACCAAGCTCGCTTCTTGAAAGAGTGGGTAATGTACCACGCCAAAATCGGAGTCCAACGTTGGTTTGTCTACGACAACGACAGCGATGATGATATAGAACATGTGATTTCTTTCCTACAAAGAGTTGGTTACAACATCTCGCAACACCTGTGGCCTTGGGTGAAGACACAAGAAGCTGGGTTTGCGCACTGTGCCCTGCAGGCCCGGTCCTCGTGCAAGTGGGTTGCGTTTATTGACGTGGATGAGTTTTTCCATATAAAGATGAAAGGGGGCTTGTCGCGTATGATTTGGCAACATGCGAAGCCCGGAGACAACGTGGGTGAGATTAGGACACTGTGCTTTAGTTTTGGGCCTTCGGGCCTGCGAGAAATACCAAGAGAAGGCGTAGCGGTGGGGTACACTTGTCGATTAAGTGCAAGTGAGAGGCACAAGAGCATAGTGAGACCTGAGGCACTGAACCAGAGTTTGATCAATGTGGTGCACCACTTCCATCTAAGTGCGCCATTTGTGGCTGTGGATGCGGATAAAAGTAAGATTGTGATTAACCATTACAAGTATCAGGTGTGGAAAGTGTTTAAGCAAAAGTTCTATAGGAGGGTGGCAACTTATGTGGCAGATTGGCAGGAAAAGCAAAATGTTGGGTCTAAGGATAGGGCACCCGGTTTAGGGACCAAAGCGGTTGAACCTCCTGACTGGGCGAACCGGTTTTGTGAGGTTAGGGATAACGGTTTGAGGAATTGGGTGTTAAGGAATTTCTTAGATCGCCGCACCCGTCTTCTGCCTTGGCAACCTGAGTTTGAGCATCATATTAGGAAGAGGCGAAGACGAAAGGAGAAAATCATGATACAACCATTTTTCTAGTGCTATAATTTGTTTTTTTATTTTTGTTTTCTTTGATTTTCATAACTTTATATTAATTTCCTTGCAGCGATTATTATATTATTTCGTAGAGACATAATTGGTTTATTGATTTGTTGTTTTATTTGTACATAGATATAGGAAAATTATAGGCATTCACATAGTCACGAATTTTGTGTACACCATGTACAAAATTATCATCTTGGAAAGGTGTTGTTGCAAAGGGACCGTTAAAGTTTGTGACAAAAGTTAAGAAATATCTATAATGGATGTTTGTGATAATTAAAAATTGTTACAAAAAATGACTTAGTAACAAACATTTGTGACATCAATAGATTATCACAAGAAGAAGCATCATAACAATAGTCACTAAATATATGGAATCAAATTAATGATTACGTTTGTTCTACAGTTATGAGCGTCACATAAAAACCCCACAAAATCAAAAGAAAGAAAATGTCACTTAAATGAAGTGAACGACGTTTTTAGCATACACCAAACAATTGTTTTTTAAATATTTTACTTTGAACATCTACAAATATAAACTTGTATTGATATAAATTTATGTCAGATACTTTATCATCTGACGTGAATTTTGAATATTTTAAATTTATTTTTTAATAAAACTATATTTCAGATTGTACGCTGGTTCATCATAAAATAAAAGTTTTTATTTTAGAGACTTGATTTAACATAAATTTATGTCACAAGTATTCATGTTGTTTTATCAATAGATATAAAAATCTTAAATAATAGACGTGTAAAGGCCTTTTTATGCTACTGTTAAAGTAAAAGTTAAGATAGTTTATTGAAAATATTAATTAAACTATTTTTGAAATTTTCGTAGTAGTTAATTTTATGAAATAATGTTGGCTTGTTACTCTATGTTATATGTATATATATTGGAATGTTATATAATATTTTGAAAGCATGAATAAAACAATAAATTTTAAATTTATTTATTTATAGATTATTATATATAATTTTTTATGTAAATTTAGTATTATTTATGAATTTTATCTACGGATATATTTCCCATGAATTTTATCTATAAAAAAGTTTATAAGATTCTAATTCTAATGTAAGAAAATAAATAAATATATTTCATTAATGTGACTCATGTGAAATATAATTATGGGACTGAATGTGATTTAATAAAATAAAAAGACGTAACTATGAGAAGTTATTTATTTTATAAATAGCTAATAGTAATCAGCCTGATGGATGTTACAGAAAGAAATTAGGGTTCTGTCTCTGCAGTGTGAGGGTTCTCCACAAGGGTTCTCCACAAGGGTTCTTCACAATTAACCATCAAGAAATTGTGTGGGAGAAGAAGAGTGACTGAAAGAGATAGATTGGAAAAGGAGATTGAAGTTCTTTGATCAGGTCTCTCATGGATAAAGGTAAGTCCCTCTTACTATCATATATACTATGTGAGAATCATAGATTTTAAGATCTTGTGAAATGTATGTTTATGATTGATTTGTGAAATTATGATTGAAGTTACATGTGGTATCAGAGCATGGTTGTTTGAATTTTATGATTCTCCATTATTGATAATTTTTCTCAATTTTATGAACACTAATTTCAAATAAAATTATGAAAGAATTATGAATTACAGTAATTAAATTACAGAAAAATTAAAGTTTATGTGTGTGTGAGAATGATTGACTGTCTTAATTGCTACATGATTTGCATTGTTTGCCTGAAAATCATTGTTGCTTTGTTCCATCGGAATTGCAATAGTTCTTAATTGTTTCATAAAGTAAATTGTGGGGATCAAGGTTAATTTTTGGTTTAAGAATGTATCTATCCCTATCTTATTTATTTATTTTATGAATCAAGGGTACGTGCTAATTAATTTAAATTCTTATGTTCTTATAAAGTTTGTCTTTCACTGTTCGTATATGCACATATAATTGATTGAATATGGAATTGCATAAGTGAGATAGAATGTGGTAGGAAATGCATGTAGGCCTAACCCTAGCCTATCAATGGAATTTTGAATAATTAGTTCCTAATTACAGAGAATGTTTGATGGGTTTATTATGATTATTTCCTGCCGTATCAATGAAAATTAATTTATGAATTGATTAATTTTTGGAATTAATTGTATGACAGATTTGTAATCACCAAAGTGATTAAATCTTTTATGTTTTGGTTAATTCTAAATTAATGATGATTTTTATTTTAATTGGGATTGATCGTATGATAGATTTGTAATCACCAAAGTGATCAAATCTTTATGTTTTGGTTAATTCCAAATTAATGATTATTTTATTTCTATTGGAATTAATTGTATAATAAATTTGTAATCACCAAAGTGATCAGATTTTTATGTTTTATTTTAATTCTAAATTAGTGATAATTTTTATTTCAATTACTCATAGAATGGATGCTAAATTATAAATAATTAATTTATGGGTTAATTGAAGTTCATTATTATAAGGCATTTATGGATCGCCCAAGGTTGATTAGTTGTTCTTATAATTGATGGACATGACTGTTGGCAGTTGGCATGTATTATTAGTTCTATTTCTATATCCAAAGATAATAAGTTTTTCTAATTAGTGCATATCTCTTACCAAATAATGTTAATATTATTAGCATCATTACATTTTGTGTATTAATGTATCACCCAAAGAAGAACATTAGTATGCATATAATGTTTGTTTGCTATCTGAATTTGTTTAATGTATAACTCAAAATATTAATGTTAGGCATGTATTAATTGCTATATATGTTTACATTCGCAAATTATGTCTGTTCCAATATTTAATGGGTTGAATTTTTTATTGGAACAAATAAGTCCAATTTCACCTAGGTGTGTTGGATGGTTTTTCATGTTATGAAGGTTGCTGCTATTAGTGATGTTAGTAGCACTAAAGAGAAAATCCATTATAAAGCCTGGGAAGTTTGATGTTTATGCGAATGACCATAGCAAGTAATATTAAGTTAGCTCTTCTCAAAACTGAAAGTATAAAAGAATTTATGAAATTTGTGGAAAAGCGTTCCCATACTACTGATAAGTCTCTTGTTCGGACATTAATGAGTACTTTAACCACCATGAATTTGATGGTTCTTGTACTATGCACAAACATGTCATTGAGATGACAAATATTGCAACAAGACTTAAGTCTCTTGGAATGATAGTGGATGAAAGTTTCTTGTGAAATTCGTTTTGAATTCATTATCGTATAAGTATGCTCCTTTCCAAATGAACTATAATACCATGAAAGATAAACAGGATGTGCATAAATTGCATAGTACGTTGGGTTAGGAGGAGACAGACTTATGAATCAATGAAAGCACTCCATTCATTATGTGAATAATCAAGGACTTGGAAAGAAAGTTTATAAGAAACATGGAAAGGTGACAAATGTCATTTACTAGTATCTTACCCGTGCAACGCACAGGATTTAATTAAATCAAAATAAAAAAAATTATATTCATGTTTTTTATATTATATTATTATTATTTACTTAATATAAGTTGGCAAAAACTCATAATTGATCCATACAAAAAGATATAAATGATATTTTTAAACACCTCGGCTAAGTCTTTTATAGATCTTAAAACAGCTCGACAATCTTTCATATGCCTTCAAGCATCTCAGTCAAAACCCTAAACCCTAAACTAAAAATATCCAAAATATATTTAATTATTATATCATCATTTGATTTTTAATCTATTATGTAAAATAACTTATTTGATTTTATAATAGTTGTTTAAAAATATATATTATATGAATTTGATTTGTTAAAATTTGAAGAATTAAAATAAAGATAAAAAATAATAACAAATACTATATATTAATTATAAAATAATAATGTATAGTATTCATTAATGAAAAATAATTAAATTTATATACTCAATAACAATTACTGAATAAATTATGTCTTAAAAATTGAAACTTTATTAAAATATAATATAAAATAGAATAAGAAAATTTCAATAATATATTCATTAAATATGAAGACTGACTTTTCAGAGGTCATTGGGCACAGAGCTGTAAGGATCATTGGAGCTGAAAAACTGGGTTTTAATTTTGTAAAATCAAATAATAGGTGACTTGTCCAATTGTTGTGTCAAGTTTTCATGCACAGTTGAGGCACACTTACATCTATTTATTAATTGCACTGTCAATATCAAAGCACATGTAGGTCACCCTTGCATATGCCTTATTTAAGTGTTGTGTCAATATCTAGTTTCCACATAAATGTGGGCCTTACTTCCATTTAATTTTTGCCAAAACCTCTTCATATTCAGGTTTGCATAAATTTTGCATGCAAGTGGAGACCATCTCTTAGCATTATTTAAGATCACAAATGTCTCTAACACGTATCCAGATATTTTTAATGTAATTAAATTATCACCTTGTCAACTAACACCATCCAATTAAAATTAATGTAATTGAAATTATAAAAATGAAGACTCTCTTCTGCTACTCTATACCTTTTCTCTTCCTTCCAAGTTTCAACCCTATTTCAAAAGAAGAGTCACCCATTTCAAATGAAGAGTCATTCATTTGAAATGAAGAGTCACCATATTTAATATTTAATTTTAAATAAATTACATTACTAAGGAGAAAGCGATTAATTATTCATTAAAATAAAATAGTATTTGAAAATTTTATTTTATTTGAATTTGATAATCTATATTACATTCACAAGCATAAGTGCCAAGAGTTAACTGGAGACCATTAGAATTTAATGAGATTAAAACTCAATTAAAAGTGATTTAAAACCGTGTTAATAAAAGAGAATAGACAGTGACAACGGTAGAGAAAAAATATACAGAACAACACAGTACACGAAAAATACAAAAACACAGAAAAAGTTGAAAGATTCACCGTCTGTTTATTAATTGCACTGCCAATATTAAGGTTCTAGAAACATGAAACTTGTGTCTTATTTAAGTGTTTTGCCAATATCAAGTTTCCACATAAATGTGGGCCATATTTTCATTTAATTTTGCCAAAACCTCTTCACATTCAAGCATGCAAGTGGAGACCATCTCTTAACATTATGTAAGATAACATATGTCTCTAACACATATGGAGATTGATTTTTTAATGCAATTAAATTATATGTGTTGTCAACTAACACCACCTAATTCACCCAACTAAAATTAATGTAATTAAAATATTAAAAAAAAAATGAATAGTCTCTTCTCTTTTGCTACTCTAGACCTTCCCTTAGTAATATCATAAGTGTTAGAACATGTCGGCTTCGCGTCCAACCCTTTCAAACACGTCGACCAAGCCCTGCATAAGTCTCATAACACGTCGGCCTTCCATCCAACCCTTTCAAACACGTCGGCCAAGCCCTCCATAAGTCTCAGAACATGTCGGGCTCTCATCCAATCCCTTCAAACTTGTCAGCCAAGCCCTTCATAAGGCCCAAAACAGCTCGACCTCTCATGCAGTCCATTCAAACACATCGGCCAAGCCTTTGATAGGTCCCATAACACGTCGCCCTCCCATCCAACCCCTTCAAACACGTCAGCCAAGCCCTCTATAAGTCTCAGAACAGCTCGACCTCCCATAACACGTCGGCCTCCCATCCAACCCCTTCAAACACGTCGGCCAAGCCCTCCATAAGTCACAGAACATGTTGGGCTCTCGTCCAATCTCTTAAAACTCGTCGTCTCTATAAGTCACAAAATAACTCGTCCTCTAATCCAATCCCTTCAAACACGTCGGCCAAGCCTTTGATAGGTCCTAGAAGCTTGGCCTCCCATCCAATCCCTTCAAACACGTAGGCCAAGCCTTCCATTTGTCCCAGAACTACTCGGTCATCCTTCATATACCTTCAAACACCTCGGTCAAGCCTTTCATAAGTCCCAGAACAACTCGGCCATCCTTCATATAGCTCCGAACACCTCGGTCAAGCCTTCAATAAGTTCCAGAACAGCTCGGTCATCCCTCATCATACCTCCAAACAACTTGGCCTACTTTCCAAGGTGATGCATGACTACAAAAAAGACACAAAACTAAAAAAAAAAAAAAAAAAAAAAAAAAAAAAAAAAAGAAACACACACAAAACATATGTTATCCAAAATATATTTAATTATTATATCATCATTTAATTTTAATCTATTAGGTAAAATAACTTATTTAATTTTATAATAGTTGTTTAAAAATATATATTATATGAATTTGATTTGTTAAAATTTGAAGAATTAAAGTAAAGATAAAAAATAATAACAAATACTATATATTAATTATAAAACAATAATGTATAGTATTCATTAATGAAAAGTAATTAAATTTATATACTCAATAACAATTACTGAATAAATTATGTCTTAAAAATTGAAACTTTATAAAATATAATATAAAATAAACTGAGAAAATTTCAATAATATATTTATTAAATATGAAGACGGACTTTTCAGAGGTCATTGGGCACACAGAGCTGTAAAGATTATTGGAACTGGAAAATTGGGTTTTAATTTTGTAAAATCAAATAATAGGTGACTTGTTCAATTGTTGGGTCAAGTTTTCATGCACAGGTGAGGCACACTTACATGTATTTATTAATTGCACTGCCAATATCAAGTTTCTACGCACATATAGGCCACCCTTGCATATGCCTTATATAAGTGTTGTGCCAATATCTAGTTTCCACATATATGTGGGTCCTATTTCCATTTAATTTTTGCCAAAACCTGTTCATATTTAGGTTTGCATAAAGTTTGCGTGGAGACCATCTCTTAGCATTATTTAAGATCACAAATGTCTCTAACACATTTGAAATGAAGAGTCACCCTATTTAATATTTAATTTTAAATAAATTACATTAATAACGATGAAGTGATTAATTATTTATTAAAATTAATGTAATTAAAATTAAAAAAAATGAAGAGTCTCTTTTTATATTCTATACCTTCCCTCTTCCTTCAAAGTTTCATCCCTATTTCAAAAGAAGAGTCACCCTATTTAATATTTAATTTTAAATAAATTACATTAGTAAAGATGAAGCGATTAATTATTCATTAAAATTAATGTAATTAAAATTAAAAAAAAATGAAGAGTCTCTTCTTCTATTCTATGCCTTCCCTCTTCCTTCAAAGTTTAACCCTATTTCACCTATTTCAAAAGAAGAGTCGCTCATTTAAAATGTAGAGTCACACATTTCAAATAAAGGGTCATTCATTTGAAATGAAAAGTCACCCATTTCAAATAAAGGGTCATTCATTTGAAATGAAGAGTCACCCTATTTAATATTTAATTTTAAATAAATTACATCACTAAGGATGAAGCTTAATTATTCATTAAATAAAATAGTAATTGAAAAATTTATTTTATTTGAATTTGATAATATGTACCAAGAGTTAACTGGAGGTCATTAGAATTTAATGGAATTATAACTCAATTAAAAGTGATTTAAAATCGTGTTAATAAAAATTAATAGACAGTGACAGATGTAGAGGAAAAATACACAGAACAACACACTACACGAAAAATACAGGAATAAGTTGAAAGATTCACCATTAGTCCATAAATGTAGTGCTTGGAAACTCAAATTACAGGAGAATAAAAGAAAAGAGAAGAATTAAATTTTGCTAACGCTAGTCTTCAACGGGTCCTTGTTGTGTCCTTGTTGTGTCTGTTTTCTTTGCATGCCTGTGATTCTGTTGTTGTATTGGTTTGCTTGATCTGAAAATTATATGATGTATATACCTGGAAGCATTCAATATTAAAAAGAGAAGGAGATGCAATCACATGCGAATATGAGATTATAAACATTTTGCCCAAATCTTAAACCCCTCAAACCAAAAAGAAAACATTCAACATTAAAAACGGCAACCCATAGCTATCCCAAAAGAAAAGCATTTTAAATAAATTGGACCTTTATTGAATGCAAAAAGCTACTTTCACAGAAGCTGTGGTATTGCGCTAAACCTGAAAAAACTCAACCGTGAAATCTCAAGCCATTCACAAACCCGTAAATTTGATAGGAGAATAAAAAGTTCTTATCTTTAGAGGTTCTTCCTTGTTCTTCACTTTCTCTGTCCATTGTGGAAGCCTTAGGCGTACGTTTTATGAATTGTGCCAAGAAAATCTAAGGTGAGAACTGTGAACAAAAATAGGTAGTGAAAAGCAGGAAAAGGTCAAACCTTTTAGATCTTCTTCGCCACCCGTCATGAACGACACCTCCAAACCCCTACGTTTTCGTCAATTGAAGCCTTAGGCATACATTTTGTGAACTGTGCCAAGAAATTCTAAGGTGAGAACTGCGAACAAAATAGGTAGTAAAAAGTAGGAAAAGGTCAAACCTTTTATATCTTCTTCACCACCCGCCATGAACGGCACCACCACCAGCAATGGTCCCCTTGATGAGGGTATTGAGTTCTTCATCTCCCATGATAGCGAGCTGCAAGTATCGAGGCTTGCACCCTTTGCTTCAACTGTCTGTGGATTCAGCCCACCGAAATTTGAAATTGGAATGGACATTAGGGTTTGAAATGGTTTTAAAGGAACATGTGGGAGAAGTGGGTGTCATAACTTTTGAATTTTGAATTTGAAATTTGAAAATATGAGAGTAGAGACTGATAGAGACTGGAGGAGGCGCAAAAGACTTACGAATTGGAGAAGCACGTGTCGCACATGGTCTGATTTCCTTTATAAGTAAATTCTGTTTACAAATTGAATTTGAAATTTGAAATTGGTACATAAAGAGTAAAATGTGCGGTTTCCACATGTCACCAAATTGAGCTTCCACGATTTCCTGTTGACTACTTGACACGTGTTCTGATTTCCTTTATAGGTAAATTTTTTTAAAGTATTCTTTTTGTTGATTTTTGTAGAGGTGACACGTGTTAAAAGTTTCCATTTGTGCTACCCACAATTGTTATAGTTATAGATGTGGAAAGTTTAGACATTTGCAGAAGGATTGCTCAAAACGTAAAAACTTGGCTCATAAAGAAGGGTGAGCATAATGCTCATGTATGATTTGAATCAAATTTAACTAAAGTTCCCCATAATACTTGGTAGATCGATTCTGGATGTATGCCTCATATTTCTATTATGATGCAAAGATTTATTTCAACCCAGACCATAAATCCAAATGAGAAGTTTGTCTTCATGGAGAATAGAGAGAAGGTTCCAATTGAAGTTGCCAGGACTTATCATTTAATCTTTGACACTGAATTTCATTTAGACTTGTTTGTAAAATAAGGTTTAGACCGAGTTCAAGAGGGGGGGTGAATTGAACTTTCAAAAACTTTTCGCAAATCTGATTTGTTCTTGAAGTAGAGAATGAAAATTCTTAATTCAATCAATTAACTCGTGTAAATCTGGACTGTCCAATAAACAATCAATTGTGCACAGTGGAAATTATTGAATATAAATCCAGAAAAACAGTTTCAGTGTAGAAATGTTTTAAGCCAAATTCAATATGATTAAACACAATCCAATAGATTAAAAACAATCCAAAAACACAGTTGATTCAGATATATGAAAATAGATGTTCAGAATATAATCAACTGTATGATCAGATTTTAATCTAGTCAATTTAAATGATGGCAGCAGTTGAATAAAAGAAATCAAGAAGAGTAGGGAGAAAAGCAAGAACACAAAATTTTTACCCTGGTTCACCCTTCCACAAGGGCTACGTCCAGTTCTTTGCAAACTAGCAAAGATTTCCACTAAACAGATCACAATATCAGTTTACAACCCTTGCTCCTAACAAGTTACAAACTGCTCCCAACAGTAAACCCACACCTCACTGAACCCCTCAGCTAGTGTGTAACCAGTGCAGAAACCCACTACACCACAACACTTGCAGTCCGCAAGCAACACTGCTCCCCGCAACACTCACCCTCTACTGAACCCCTCAGCAGATGTGAGACCAGTGCAGAAACCCACTGCACCAACTCAATTACAAACCCAGTAATTGAAAACAGCAAACAGATTATAGATCAACAGGATCAGAAAAGATTACAGAGTACTTCTACACAAAACATATTACAAAGAATGAAGTTCAGGTGTAGAAGACCTAGCTTTGGTCTAGAACCAAAGTCGCAAGAACCTCACTCAAAGATGCTTTAAAGATTCACGTTCTTGAAGGTTTCTTGATTTGAAAAGTTTTGCCAAAATGATGATCGCACAAAAGGGGCGCTCTATCTCACTTAGGAAATCTCAAGGAAGGCTTTTCAAATGTTTTTGTTCAGTGAAAATGATAGTGCCCATTCCTTTAAATACCCAAATCGGTTTTAAAAATAGCTTAGCTGTCACAGTTCAATTAATTGAACAAACCATTCAATCGATTGAATTTGACCATTAGTTGACCCAATCAAAGATTTCATTTGTAACAGAAATAACTGTATTCCAGTTGTAACAGAAATAACTGCCACATTCAATCGATTGTTTTAGAAATTCAATTGATTGAAAAACCTTTTCTAGCAAAAAATAGTTTGGGCTATTTTTCTTAAAAACAGTTTTAATAAAAATATTTGTGAATCTTTTTAGCACCTCAGAAGTGATGAACCATGCCACTAATGCTTAAGAACTAAGTCAATCACCAACACACAAATCCAACTAAGGACCAAGACCTAATCACCCAACCATCTTCATGTTGGCACAAAGTCTTCACTTGAACAATTCTGGTCCAGGTTGGTTTCAAGAAATTCTTTATGAGACAGTCTTCATCAGCTTCACATGCTAAGCCTTGGTGCTCACAATATTGACTTCATCAAATCACATGCTTAGCCTTGGTGCTAACATTGTTGGCTACTTTTTATGTACCTAGTATTTCTAGGAATTTAGTTTCCTTGTCTAAACTTGATGTTGTTGGATACCCTTACACTAACCATGATTTAGTGAGTGAATGTTCTACTTACTTGTGGCATAAACGTTTGGGACATATTTCCGAAGAAATGATGGAAAGATTAGTAAAGAATGAAATTCTTTCGAATTTAGATTTTACTGATTTGAGTGTATGTGTGGATTGTATTAAAGGCAAACAAGTAAAACACACAAAGAAATGAGCAACAAGAAGTACTCAGCTTCTTGAAATGTTACAAATAGATATATATGGACATTTTGATGTAAATTCTTTCAATAAAGAGAAGTACTTTATTGGTGAGTATTATGAAAGATATGATGAAAGTGGGCAACACCATGTTCTGTTTGCTAAGTTCCTTGAGAAAAGTGGTATGTGTGCTCAATACACAATGTTGAGTACACCACAACAAAATGGTGTGTCAGAAAGGTGTAATCGAACCTTAATGGATATGGTAGGAGCATGTTAAGTAATTCTTATTTACCTATATTGTTGTGGATGTATGCTTTAAAAACTGCTATGTATTTGTTGAATAGGGTTCCCAGTAAGGCAGTTCAAAAGACACCTTTTGGATTATGAACAGGTAGGAAACCCATTTTGAGACACCTGCATGTTTGGGGTGGTCAGGCATAAATTATAATATATAATCTACATGAAAAGAAACTGGATGCAAGAACAATCAGTGGATATTTCATTGGTTACCCAGGAAAATCAAAAGGGTATATGTTTTACTGTCCTACCCATAGTATAAGGATTGTTGAAACTGGAAATGCTTGGTTCATTGAGAATGGTGAAACTAGTGGGAGTTAAGCTTCACGAAATGTGGATATTAAGGAAGTTAGAGTATAAGTTCCTTTAACTAGTACTTCTACTTCAAGAATTGTTGTTACTCATGTTGATGAACCACACAACAATAGAGAAGAACAAATTAATGATCCTAGAGTTAACAATGAACTTGTATTAGAACAACCACAAGAAATAGTATTACAAGGATCTCAAAGAGAGAATAAATTTGCTATTTCAAATGATTATGTGGTTTATCTACAAGAGTCAGAAAATGATTTAAGTATTGATAATGATCCAGTTTCATTTTCAGAAGCTATGAATGGTGATAATTCTGATAAACGGTTAGATGCCATGAAAGATGAGCTTAAATCAATGGCATAAAATTGTGTGTGGGACCTTGTGAAATTGCCAGAAGGATGTAAGGGAGTTGATTGTAAATGGGTCTTTAAGACTAAGCGTGGCTCTCATGGCAATATCGAATGTTACAAGGCTCGATTGGTTGCCAAAGATTTTATTTAAAATGATGGCATTGATTATAAGGAAACATTTTTGCCTATTTCTAAGAAATATTCTTTTAGAATCATCATGGTATTGGTAGCTCATTATGATCTTGAGTTGCATCAAATGGATCTTAAAATCGCTTTTCTGTATGAGGATCTAGATTATGTTTATATGGACCAACCAGTGGGATTCATTGAAGAAGGAAAGGAACACATGGTGTGTAGTAAACTTAAGAAATCAATATATGGCTTCCAAACAATGTTATCTTAAGTTCAATGATACTATTACGTCCTTTGAATTTAAAGAAAACATTGTTAATCGATGTATATATCTGAAGGTCAGTGGGAGCAAGTTTGTATTTCTGATTTTGTATGTTGATGATATCTTGCTTGCAACTAATGTACTTGGTCTATTAAGTGAGACTAACAAGTTTCTCTCTAATAACTTTGAAATAAAAGATATGGGTGAGGCATACTATGTGATAGGAATAGAAATATTTTGTGATAGATCGATCACAAGGATTGTTGGGTTTGTCTCAGAAAGCATATATTAATAAAGTTTTAGAGAGGTTCAGAATGGATAAATGTTGAACATCTCCTGTTCTAATATAGAAAGGAGACAAATTTAGTCTTATGCAATGTTCAAAGAATAATTTGGAACAAAAATAGATGAAGAATATCTTTTATGTATCTATTGTAGGGAGTTTGATGTGTGCTCAAACATGTATGAGGCCAGATATTAGCTTTGCATTCAGTATGCTTGGTGCAAAGAAAGTCTTAAGATACTTACAAGGAATAAAGATTCACATGCTTACTTATAAAAGGTCTAATCACTTGAAGGTGATTAGATATAAAGATTCAGATTTTGCTAATTGTATGGATACTAGAAAGTTTACAATTGTTTTATGTATCTTTAGCCAACTGAGTGATTCCATGGGAAAGTGCGAAACAGTTAGTCATTGGTGCATCCATCATGGAAGCTGAATTTGTGACATAATTTAGGCCACAATTCAGACTAATTGGCTGCAGGATTTTATTTCAAAACTTGGAATAGTCAACAGTATTGCTAGGTCGCTGAAAATTTATTGTGATAATTCTGCAACAATCTTCTTTTCTAAAAGTTGACAAACATTCCAAAGGTGCTACACCGATCTTATAATTGTTGACCCTTGAACAAAAGGGTTATCACCCAAAGTATTTACTGGCCATGTAGAGAATATGGGCATTATATGTACTAGTGAATGTTGAATGGTATATGTTGTTATTAATGCCTATTTGACACTCTAAGCTCATTATTGGGCAAGTTTCTGAAATATATGTTTTCTGCCTTATGAATATGCATGCAAATTATGATTATGATGTAGAAAACAAATTATGTTATTATTGATGAAAGATGACATTATGTTTGAACCTGTTACGAACTTCTCATTATGAAGTTAAGGAGAAGGATGATATAGTAGTGTATGAAAGGGAATGTGTCGATTGAATGACATGTGACCGCTATGACTCTTATTGTTCCTATATCTTTAAGTATGATCAATGATGAAACCAATGTATTGAAGGTCCTTTAACACGCATTATGATTTATGTAATTTATTAAATCATAAAGTATTACAACACCACGTGAGTCAAGTTGGAGAATGTAAGAAAATAAATAAATATATTCCATTAATGTGACTCATGTGAAATATAATTATGGGCCTGAATGTGATTTAATAAAATAAAAGGACCTATTGGTGATTATGAGAGGTTATTTACTTTATAAATAACTAATAGTAATCAGCATGATGGATGTTGGTTACAGAAAGAAATTAGGGTTTTGTCTCTACAGTGTGAGGGTTCTCCATAATTAACCATCAAGAAAGTGTGTGGGGAAGAAGAGTGACTAAAAGAGATAGATTGGGAAAGGAGATTGAAGTTCTTTGATTAGGTCTCTCATGGATAAAGGTAAGTCTATCTTACTATCATATATATTATGTGAGAATCATAGATTTTAAGATCCTGTGGAATGCATGTTTATGATTGGATAGTGAAATTATGATTGAACTTACATCTAATTCGTAGGTAAATTTGGCATTACTTATAGATTTTACCTAAAAATTTGTTACCTACAAAACAAACTGTAGGTAATATCTACACAAAGATCCGTAGATAATTACTTATAAATTTAGATCCGTACGTAATTACATACAAATTTGAATCTGTGTATAATTACGTACAAATTTTTATAAATAATATTAATAATTAATTTTATTAAAATTGTTATTCTTATTATTATTATCAATAATATTAAATTATTAACATTAGTAATAATAATATTATTATTATTGTTATCAACATTATGTAATTAATAATAATAATAATAATATTATTATTATTATTATGGTTTTTGTTAATAATATCATTAACAATAATAATAGTATTAATATTAATTTTAATATTAGCATTATTATTATTAACATTATTAATATTGTTATTATTATAATTAATAATAATATAATTAGTATTACTGTTATTATTAATATTAATGTTATTAATACTTATTCTGAGTTAAGGTATTGACTTTAAACCCATCCAAATAAAAATTATTTACCCTTTAATTTATTTTCTCGTCTCTCTTGAAATAACAAATTTAGTTAGTGAAGTCATTGTAACAATATTCCAATACACTTAATAAAGCCATTCAACCCACCTTCATATAAATGATATTATTACTTTTAACACTCCTCTTCGTTACTAAACACATACTCCATAGGTTCAAGAAACCCAATAATAATAATATTAATATTATTAATATCATATTATTAGTATTGTTATAAAGATTACTTTTTATATTAATTTTATAATAATATTATTAATTGTGTTAATATTATTATTAATGATATTTTTTATAATATTAATATTAATGGTATTAGTATTATTAATATTTTGATGAATATTATTATTAATATAATTATTTTTAATATTGGTAATATTATATTTACTAATAATAATAATGATAATGATAATAATAATATTCATAATAAGAATAATAGTAATGAATATATAATCATAAAGTTGATGTTGGAGTAGTGGTTATGACTTGTATATATATAATTGAAAATAATATGGTTAGCAAATTGCATAGAGAACACATAGGACAAAGAGAAATACCTCATTTTTTAGCATCTAGATCAATAGACAAACTTCTATGCAGAAGCTTCCAAGCCAAGGAATAAAATTAAACTAAATAATTTTATCACAATCACAAGTTGAATGGGTAAAGAAGAAATTCCAGACTGTCTTCTGACTAAGAATATCAATTTCCTCAAGTTTCCAATTCGGACTATCGAGAAGATCATCCAAATGGTTCAAAGTTTAAAGTTGAGCATGTTAAAGTTGATTTTGAGACAAATTACAAGAGGAACCATGTCAATCCCTAGCCATATTAGATGTAAGAGTAATCCTTTCTTGTGGAGGCATACCCACCAAAAGAGAAATGTATTGGGAAGAACAACAAGGATCATTCTAAAAATTTACTGTATCACCCTGACTAACAATCCATAAAGTATTCTTCAAAATAATATCATAAAAATGTTTGATCTCTGGCCAAATAGAAGAATATTTATGAGCGTGAACCTTAACATATCTAGAGTGAAGAAATCTATCACGCATTAGACCAAACTGAGTACTATGCAAAATCTCATGCAAATCAAAGAAGGTAAGCATTATTCTCAATATGAAAACTTAAGACTTGCAAACCCTCATTTTGTTTAGGAGTACAAACATACTTCGAACTCACAATAATAAGGCCAGTTTTAAGAACATCATCACCAGTCTAGATAAAATTTCTAACCCATTTACTCACCTCTTTTAACAGGTTTATAGGTCACTTGTAAATCTGAAAATTGTAGAACATAAAATTAAAGATAATGGATTTAACATGCTACACACGTCCTATCATACTAAGACACTTACCTTTTGAAGAAGAAAGCTTAATCTTGACTCTATCACCTAAAGGTTGAAAAAAATCACATATTAGGAGCATTAGAAAAGATAGGAACACCCAGATAATTAAAAGAAATAATGCTTCTATGACATCCAAGAATATTGCAAATATTATTATTAAAAGAAATAGACTCATCAATAGTGATAAAGAAACTTTTAGAAGAGTTCATCCACTAGCCCGAGATAGAACCATAAACATGTAAGAACTCCATACGATTGGTCAACATTTCCTAACATTTCCTAGTTGCAGAAAAAAAAATGTCATTAGCATAAAAGACATGGGTAGTAAAATTCTCACCCTTAAGACCAATCATAGCAAGAATATTATGAGAAAAACAGTTGATTGAGAAATTATTTTACTAGGTACTTCTTCAGCTAAACAAAAAAAAAAAATAGGCAACAAAAGATCTCTTAATCTAAGTTCTAAAATGAATTGATTATAAAATCACATGTAGGTTGTTTAAAATAGTCGTACTCAACTCAGAGCATGTTATTTTCCTAATCAATCCCATATTATGAAATATATTTTAACAAAAGTGTATAAGTAAAAGTTATTTATGTTTTTTGAGTTAAAAACAATTATATTAAAATAGTGGAGTGTAAGATTATTTGCAATTTTTCAAGAGTTAAAATTTTTGTTTATATATAAATTTTTAGATTCTTTGTAACATCCCCAAAAACTATACTATTTTCATAATAAAAAAAAATATAATGCACTATCACTTAACTAACATGAAAGAAATAATTAAAAAGAAAAAAACACAAGATTGTAAGAAAATAGAGTTGGGCCCGGTATAGGAGATTGGCTCGGCACAGCCATACCCAAGAGGAATGTGCTGATGCCACAAACTCAAGAGCGATCCCCATTTCAAAACGTAGACTTGCGCCCAACGAATCTGGTGTCGAGCTCGACGCATATGCTAAACCAAAAACAACATAAGTTTAAATAATATGCTTCTATTATATATCCTTTGATGATCTAAAATATCAACATAACATTAATATATACACAAAGTTAACATTTATAATAGTTTAGAAAACTTTAAAACAGGACCTATATATAATATTTTCCTATATAAGTAACAAGCCTCAAAACTAGTTCCTCAAACTTTATAAAACTCCTACTGGTCCTTAGATGCTTCAAGTCCTACTTCACTATCTGCTCTAGTACATAGTGTCGCCATTGCAGTTCAAAGATATAACAAAGATGACAAAGGTAAGCTAGTGACATAAACTCTTAAACATGTAATAGTAAAATTTACAATGATTAGCACAACTTAGATGAAATATAACATTAACTTGTAAAGTTCTTATAATCCGTATCATACTTCTTATAATTTCAAATATCAAGCACTGATCATAATCATCACATAGATATTTCAAACATCAAGCACTAGTCTTAATCATCACATAGATCGCAAACGGATTAATTTGCCAAACACATAAGCCACATATGGACCTATTGTCTTTCAAAAGACTTGTATTAAGATGTCTACAACCAAAGACTAACATCTAATCCAATACACAAGACTTATATTATCAATAAATCTAAGAGAAAGGATCAGGGTAAGTTCATACATCCAAAACTGAGTGTCTACAGTATTAAGAATCCAAGTGTGAGTCTAAGTCTCACATTGAATAAAAATGAGAAAGTTAAGCAATATATAAGAAAGAAGACCCATAAACCTACTGTCTTAAGGTTTTGGGTTAAAGGTGGTGTCATTCTCTTATGTATGTTTGGCTCATTTCTCTTTCTTATGAGATCTCCCCGATTATGCCCTCTCGAATTCTCCCAACAACCACAACAAGTGGTATCAGAGCCGAAGGTTCGCATCGACCTGATGGTGACCGGCTCATACGATGGGGAGTGTAGAAGAGGGACTAAGAGTCGATGGTTCGCACCGACCTGATGGTGACCGACTCATATGATGGGGACTCTCACTTGAGGGGGAGATTGTTAGAAATCCAAGTGTGAGTCTAAGTCCCACATTGAATAAAAATGAGAAAGTTAAGCAATATATAAGAAAGAAGACCCATAAACCTACTGCCTTAAGGTTTTGGGTTAAAAGTGGTATCATTCCCTTATGTATGTTTGGCCCATTTCTCCTTCTTGTAAGATCTCCCCGGTTAAGTGAAGCTTGAGGATCTCTGCTAAAACATAAATGTCAATACTTAATGCACAAAAACAAGCAACAACTTATACATTTTTTCAAATGTATGACACTTATACATTTTTCCAAATGTGTGACCTGAATTCCATCATTCAGATCAGTATATCTTATTCAACCCATAGATCCTGCAAGAGAATATTGCAACTAAGGACTACATCTCTTTCACATTCAGGTCTTCTAACCTAGAAAATTATAGAAAAATTCAAGACTAGCTTCCCTTACCCGATTAGAATTATGAACACTCTTAAAAGGCTTTAACTCCTAAGGAAGACAAGGATAACATGCACCATAAAGTCCTGATCAATAATCTAAACACATTATTAGGAACCTGAATTAACATAGATTAATCCTGAAGTCTCAGACACAACATATAAGAAAAATCTAACCAAGTAACTAGAAAACTCAAAATTGACTTAAAAGAGAAGAAATATAAATGACCTTACTCTGAATAAACTTTTGATCATGCAACTTTATTTTACTCACTGTCAGGAGTCCAAAAGTGGTCTTCGATCGTCAATATAACGAAAGACCAAATAAAAATATAGAGAGAAGCCAGAAAAGAAAAGAAGAAAACTTTTCTAAAAAGTTAATTGTAATTAAAATGAAATATGAATAACTTATTTTTCTATTTATATAAAAATTTTACTTTAATAATAAAATATTCAGATATCATTTCTACTTTAAAGCCATTTCTAGATCCTTATATTCTCTAATATCAATTTCATTGAAATTATAAATTATATAATATATAAAAATAATAATACATATATTTTATTTACGTAAATACATAAAATTAAAATGAATATAAATACTAAATTTAACTCATTAAAATAAGATAATATAATAAAAAATAGAAATAAAAAATAATAATACCTATATTTTATTTACGTAAATACATAAAATTAAAATGAATATAAATACTAAATTTATCTCATTAAAATAAGATAATATAATAAAAAAATAGAAATAATGTTATTAGAAATGAGCACGACTTCTTTAAAAATGAATTCACAACGACAATTATCATCTATTCTAACGATTTTTGTGTAAATTGATGTGTGACAACTTCTAAAGAGTGAAGTCATAATCCTCAAACACAACTTATCAATTTCTATAACTCTTTTAAAATTTGTCTACTCGGATAAAATCAATGCAAAACGACACTATTCCTATAAAATTTCTAAAATTGGTGTATTATTATACTCATAAATATCATAACCAAAACTTGTCTTTTTTATAGATAAAGATTGTTGTTCCTATCTTTCCCACCACATCCAACCTTTTCTTCCCCTAGTTCAAGCTACACTCCCTCCCAACCTCTTCTTAGATAATGGCATAAAACAAGACACCCCAGTATCATAATCAAAAGAAAGAAAAAAAAAAAAACAAACCTTATTAAAAAAAAAACATAACGAAAAAAGGTTTTCTTTTTGTATTATTTTTAATTTGACAAGAATAAAAGCAAAGAAATATCTTCCTTGAGAGGTTAGGTTGACATTTAAAGGAAGGGTTTTATGTTAAAGAAAAACTTTGATTTTTTTATTTCTTTATTTTAATTTGGAGAAAAGAAGAAGAGGACTGAATTAACTAAAGGAGGAAGAGAAAGGGATGTGGAACGTGATGAGGGTGGAAGAAGAAGAATGAATTGGGTGTAATGGGTAAGTGTCCAGGACGAGTGGGACAGGAAAATGAAGATGGGAGAAAAGATTATATTTTTAAGTATTGATGAAATTAAGTTTAAGTAGACTGAATTATCATTTTAAATCACTTTAAAAGTATAAAAATAATTAATTAATCTTAAAAATAAAATTTTAATTTTAAATAAAACATAATTTTGCTATTATATAAGTTTATATGAATATAAAATTATTTGATATATAAAATTATATATATCAATTAATAATATGATTGGTTTTTCTAAATATTTTTTAATTTACACAATTTTTTTTATCTCCTTTACTCTTTGTAATTTTCTTTGTATTAAGCAATCTTTTAGTTTTCATAATTTATAAGAAACTATGCATCACGATAAAAGGTTGAACACATATTTATTATTTATAATAATTAATAAGGCGATGGATTCTTTTAACGTTTTTTGATGTAGATATATTTTATTTTTACCTTTTTACCTCTTCACAATTCTTTTGATTAACCAATTTAATGATAATATTTTTTTATATAATGATAATAATTAATACAAAAAGTTATTTTATATATACATATTTATTACAATTATATTCTTTGTTTTGATAATTATTATTTATTATGATAATAATTATATATAAAAATAATTATATTCATTATATATTATAAAAAGAAAGTGAATATTGTAAAAGTATTCTATTTCAACTATTATATATTAAAAATATACTAAAATATAAATAATTTAGTACACAGTCATGCATTGCTTGAAAGATTGATTGACTATTGAGTATAAAATTATTAAATAGTGTAATAGGTAATAAGTTAGACGCTATACTCTAGACAGGTACCGAATAGAATTGGAAATAAATGTTAAATTACATTAAGTAAATGGATGACGTGGTTAACTATGTCTCTTTCATCACATGGACGAAAACTCTGCTGTCAGAGGTTCTAGAACACGTTATATAAATTATCAACATAAAAAAACTTATAATAATTAAGAAAAGAACTAGAAATTTTAGTTTTTAATTATAAAAACCACAACCGCATATATCTTCCTAGAAAAATAATTTTTTTCACATTTAAATAATATTATGCGTAAAAAAATTTTATTCTAAAATATATCTATATTATTATATAAATGGATATTCCCTTTTAACTTTTTTAATGCCATTTTTTAATTATAAAATTTTCTTCTTTAATAAATAAAAAATATTTTATATTTAATAAAACAAATTATTACAACTTATTTTTAATTTAAAATAATTATATAATTTGTTTATTTAAAAAATAACCACATCTATTTTTAATATTATTTTTATATAAAACTATATATATATATATATATATATATATATATTAAATTGTATTATTTTAGTATTACTTTTAATAAGTTATATACTTTTCTTAAAATTATATTATTTTAATATAATAAAAATACGAATATACATGTACTCCTTGTATATGTGTTCGCTAGTAAATAATAGAGTAAATAGATTCAATGTCTGTGGAACAATTTCAAATATATCGAATATGTTTTAAATTTTTTTTATTTTCACATTCTAAAATTTAAATATAATTCTTAAATGTTTGTTAGCATTGATTTATATAAAAAATAGTAATGATAATTTTAAAAAATAAATGTTACCCTTAAAAGTGATTTTCACTAAATATATAATTAAAATATGATTAAATATATAATTACTACTGATTTTAACTATATAATTAGTACATGATTAATTATCTGATTAATACTATGGATATTATCAATAAGTTTTCTATTTATTATTATAACTTACAACTTTTCTATTTATTATTGTTAAAAGAACTTGTAAAACGTGTTTAAATTGTAGAAAATCTTAATAAATATATTTACATTTTATAAAGATAAAAATAATGAGAAAATGTTTTGGGTAACATGTGTAATATTTTAAAATTTTTATAATAACTCGGCAAGATTCACTCTAAATTAACACATGGAGGTAGAGGAGAGAAATATTTTCTTCTATTGCATATTTTTCCTCATCTAAACCGATAATTAAATACTATCTGCCAGCCGCTACTGACTAGATAACTGCGTCCAGACTTCTTAATTGAAAAATTTTCCACAACTTGCAAAAGAAGCAGAAATGACAAAGATTTCCTTTTCAACTTCAATGGCGTAACTCTGCGGGGAATTGATGAACATTCATGACTCAAAAGTTCCAAAGTCTAACATCAAAAACACCCAAATTCTACCACCACCAGCACATGTTTTTGAACAAAGAAAACTGACATATATATCCAATACATTATGTGATCATCAGCCAATTACTGCAATGTGTGGCAACTAACTAACAAGGCTGTTCCACAAGCAACAAAGCAAACAAACCAAAGAACCTAATAATAGAGTCTAAAAGCAACATAGTTCTATTTTCTAAATAGAAATAAGATATTCACTATCATGTAGCAGAGGGTCAGGAACCAAATTACATGATAAACATTTGTGACCATAATCGTTTGCCCTGTGAAGTGAAACAAGACTTTCTGTATATCTAGCAGCCCTTATTGAATCATACTTTCCATAAACCTGAAGATCCCTTGTTTTCTCCGAATCATAAAGCACCAATCTTTCGTTGCTGTCCTTCCAAAGAAACCGATTGCTCCCATAAAACCCCACCAGCTTGTAAATCACTTGCACGGGTCCTACACTGTATAGCTTCACCCACGACCCTTCGTTCCAATAATCTCTCATCACCCACACGTCAAAGCACTTCTCTGACCCCCTCACGGGGTAAACAACAACACCAATTGAAGCAGATTCCTCGAAGGGTGCCAGAGTTGCAAACATCTCGTCTGAAGAGTCACGAATTCTTGGCACTTTTATCTTCCTGAAGGACTCATGGACCATGTCAAATGCTAGAACAACGTCCTCTGAGGCACCTGACTCTTCAACAAAGCCCCACCAGTGGCAACAATTGTTGGCATAAGTGTAGACCCGAGAAGAACCCCAAATTTCAATCGGGAGTGGGAGAGCAGCATCAAGTTTTCTCCAGGAATTGGAGTTAAGGCTATACAACTCGGCTGTCCAATACCCAAGTTGTCTTTCATCTGTTTCCTTCAACCAAAGGTCTTTGATCACAACAACTTTGTAGTCATTTGCTGTAGGGTCAAATCCAAAGCCTGCATAATCTGTGAAAGAATAAGTCCCATGAGGACTTGTGAAATGGGATTCAGGCAAAGCCTTGAACTGTCCCAATGAAGGGTTCATCAAGACATTAGGATTGCCTTCTAGGAAGTATATGCCATTGCAAGGACCCATGATTTCGGTCCAGTATTTGTGATCAGAGCTGTGCTCATAGGGAGGGTTCAAAACATTGGAGGAAACGAGTTGTTTGGGGTCATTGACGTTCCAAGAAAGGACAGAGATGTAAGTTTTGAGGCCAGAAAAAAAGGGTCTTCGAATGACCAAGAGATGTTCCTCTTGGCTCTGAAGATTGTTGTAGACAACAAAGTAATTGGTAACAAAATGAGGATCGGTTATGAGATCTAACCAAGATTTGCAAACGCACTTGCATAGCAGCAACACCTTCGCTGGCAACCTTGAGAGCACGTTGGACACCAATTCTCGTGGCAAATGCTCCATGATGTGCTCACCTTCTTTCAGCACTTGCAATTGCAATGGGAATTCTGAAACTGCGTGTTTTGCTCCTTCTCTATTCTGATTCAGAATATGTGCAATATGCCACTAGACAGTGACTAAAACAATGTATATTCATTGCCCTTCTTTGTCTTCATCTCAAAAGAATATGCGGGTCAAATTTGGCTGTCTATAAAATATCTTGCATAGATGTTAGCTAAACGGAATTTAATAGATACTTTTGTGGAAATAGATATATTTTTGGATTTCGTTAGATATTTTTCCTATTACTTTCATTGCTTTATCACTGTTTTAGCCGTGTGAAATACCTTGCAATTTGCAATCGAAGTCGCAGTTTTAATGAGGCGTAATTAAGTTTTAATTAGCTTAATTTGCAATTGAAGTTAGTTTGATTTTTATCCTTAATAAGATAGTTTGATAGTAACTTATGTATTATAGTCTTCAACTTATCAACGAACTTGACAAAAAATAAAAATAAATATTTTTAATAATTAATAAAACAATTTTTTAATGAAAGATTCAATTAAATATATCAAAATTATAAAAAATTGAAAACTTAATTAAACTTTTTAATTACTATAAATTTTGTATTGAAATTATAGACAAAAGGAAATTGACTTTGTTATATAAGAAAGGAAAGGGGAAATTTTGTTTTGGATTTCACAATTTTTTAGCTATGGTACTCGTATGGATTGTAGTAAAAGCAATTATCAATATTGTTAGAGACTTTTAGCATATCCAATGGAATTATTCTATATTTGAAATAGTGGCTTTAAGATTCAACAGTGAAGTATTTCATTAACGAATACAGACCACTGTTACTTGATAAAATATAATTATTTATTTTGTCATAAAAGAAATACTTTAAATTTAAAAATATTTATTTAGATTTCATGGAAATTGGAAGATTTATTTTGAAAATATAAATTTTTACTTTTATGAAAAAGTTGAAACGATTTTTTTTTTTTTATGAAAATAAAGAAAGATACAAAATTAGGAAAGAAGTTAGGTCTGCAAAAGGAAATATTTAAATTTCGAAGAGACTGTTTTGTAATTTTATTTAGAAAAAATAAAAATTTAAAAAGATATTTAAAGGGGTATTTTTATGAAAAAAATAAAATAATTTATTATATTTTTCAAACGTAAAGCTAAAAAATGGAAAAATAATAAATTTTCACATGTTTACTAATTTCGAGAGAGGCATTTTCCATATAATAAAAACTTTATTTCATAAATAAAATTATATAATAAACTTGAATATAAAAATTCATACATTCATATATTTCAAAATATACTTCTCCGCATAAGATTTAATAAAATATTTTTATAAAATTACAAATAAAATAAAATGAAGCTTCTCCATCATAATTCACTGGGACTCACATCACCTGTCAAATCCTCTGCTCACATTCAATATACACGGTCATCGCAGTTTTAAAAACAAAACAAACAACACACAAAAAGAAGGGTAAGCTAGAGAGTTTTTAAAAAATATATATTTCATAAATTGGATTTCTATCTCAAACAAAACAACAACAATTCAATCTTTCATAATTCATCTCACATCATACATACACTGACTCACCAACAAAGACACTAGACTCTCTACTTTCGGAAGACACTTGTGCATTCAGTTAGACTCAGAGGTGTGCACCTGTCATATACCATCCCTCTGCTCTGATCAGCTCATATTTCAAACCTCGGATACAGTCTGTCCCGATCAGTTCCTATTTCAAACCTCGGGTACAGTTCCCATATGCACAGGGTTAATCCATATGTCCTATTCCGATCAGCTCATATTTCAAACCTCAGACATAGTCATATGAACCTCCTTCGACTCTTCACCAATTGGTAAACTTCATTTATATGAATCCGATGTACCAGTAGAGTCAGGATACCTCCTTAGATAGATTAAATCCCCAAACAATGCACATCCTAATAATCTCAACACAAGTATCTCCTTTCCTGAAGATACTATGTCTCGATCACACACCACATCATTCACAAACATTGATACTACATTGTACCATTCATAAACATTCATTCCATCCAATTCAAATTCATCCAATTCATATTTAATAAAATAAATAATTACAATATATATCAAAAACAGTCAAACTAGCTTCCCTTACCTCTATAGAGTAGAGATACTCAAAAACTCTAAACTCACAAGCAATCCAACTCTGTTCAAGAATCTAATTGGACACTCTTGATCTACTCAATGTTAGGAGGAATCTAGAGGTGTTATCTGATTGCCAATGTGATAACCTATGGATCAAAAATCTAGAGAGAATGTAGGAAACTTCTAGAGGAATTGTTTGAGAGATGGTGATTTTCATAAGAATGAAATTGTATATCTCCTAGAGAGAGAGTTGGTATTTTTTATAAGAATAAAACAAGATATCTTCTTAGAGATAGTTGACGGTTTTTAACATAATATCTTCTTAGAAGGAGAGAGAGTTGGTGGTTGTTATAAAAATAAAGTAAATAACTAACTTTTATTTAAACAACTTTTCTGCTAAAAAAAATAGTTGTTATCTTATTTATCTCTAAAACTAGATTTTAGGTTAGTTTTTATTATATAGTTATTTTCTAAGATATTACATTCTTCCCAACAACAAAAATTTTCGTCCTTGAAAATTGACATACTAGGAAAGAAATAAAGATCGGTTTCTATAATGATTTTTATGTATCTCCAAAGTTGAACCACTAACTTCCTCACATGAATACATTAATTTTAATATTTTAAAATATATTAAAAATTTCAATATATCAAAATAAACGTATTTTAAAATATATCAAAATAAATATATTTTAAAGTCAAGAAAAAAAAATTAACCACAAAGTTGTATTGGTGAAACTAATAAAAATATATAATTTTATAATCCCAAAACTCAAAGAGAGATAATATTAATTAATATAATTCAATAATGAATCTATGAACTTGTCAATAATAAAAGTAGAGGAAAAAGATAAATTAAACTTACATTGCCATTTTTTTTCTGTAAAAATAACGTCCAATTGAATTATACTTACACACAAAAAAAATATGTCAACAACATGATACTTTTTAGGTACAAATCCAGTAAAAAAATAATAATGAAAGGATGGTAAAAATATAGTGTCAAAACCATGAAGATAGACACTTTTAAAAGTCCCTAAGAAAGAGAAAAACTGAATAAAGAATATATAGTTCTCCATTATTTTTTTTATTTGTAATTTGAAAGTTTTTTTTTCAATAAAAATGTACAAATTTTTTAAAATAATATATAATTGAATTATATATACACAAAATTCAATTAATCAAAACATAAATCAAAACATATCTTCTAAAGATACTCTAAACACGAAACATTAAGACAAGAAATATATCTTAATTTAGTCATGAGTGTGCACCCTCACCACTTCATCAAGATTCTTTTTTTTCTTAATAATTTCATTCTCATTCATCACAATCAACTTAACTCAAATACAAATCAAAATTTCAAAGATCATGCTCAACCATCCAACTAGAAACATTTTGCCTATTTCTTAAAACTAGATTTCAAAAATCTACACGCAGAAGAAATGCAATAAACCCACTACCCTCAGGTCATCCTAAGGACGAACTGCTCTGATACCAAATGTAACATCCCATATTTTTCATATAATAGAAACTTTATTGCATAAAAAAATTATATAATAAACTTGAATATAAAAATTCATACATTCGCCGTGTATTTCAAAATATACTTCTCCGTATAAGATTTAATAAAATATTTTTATAAAATTATAAATAAAATAAAATGAAGCTTCTCCATCATAATTCACTGGGACTCACATCACCTGTCAAATCCTCTGCTCACATTCAATATACACGATCATCGCAGTTTTAAAAACAAAACAAACAACACACAAAAAGAAGGGTAAGCTAGAGAGTTTTTAAAAAATATATATTTTCATAAATTGGATTTCTATCTCAGCAAAACAACAACAATTCAATCTTTCATAATTCATCTCACATCATACATACACTGACTCACCAACAAAGATACCAGACTCTCTACTTCTGGAAGACACTTGTGCATTGAGTTAGACTCAGAGGTGTGCACCTGTCATATACCGTCCATCTGTTCCGATCAGCTCATATTTCAAACCTCGGATACAGTCTGTCCCGATCAGTTCCTATTTCAAACCTCGGGTACAGTTCCCATATGCACAGGGTTAATCCATATGTCCTATTCTGATCAGCTCAGATTTCAAACCTCGGATATAGTCATATGAACCTCCTTCGACTCTTCACCAATGGGTAAACTTCATCTATATGAATCCAATGTACCAGGAGAGTCAGGATACCTCCTTAGATAGATCAAATCCCCAAACAATGCACATCCTAATAATCTCAACACGGGTATCTCTTTTCCTGAAGATACTATGTCTCGATCACACACCACATCATTCACAAACATTGATATTACATCGTACCATTCATAAGCATTCATTTCATTCAATTCAAATTCATCCAATTCATATTTAATAAAATAAATAATTACAATATATATCAAAAATAGTCAAACTAGCTGCCCTTACTTCTATAGAGTAGAGATACTCAAAAACTCTAAACTCACAAGCAATCCAACTCTGTTCAAGAATCTGATTGGACACTCTTGATCGACTCAACGTTAGGAGTCTAGAGGTGTTATTTGATTGCTAATGTGATAACCTATGACATCAAAAATCTAGAGAGAAGGTAGGAAACTTTAAGAGGAATTGTTTGAGAGATGGTGATTTTCATAAGAATGAAATTGTGTATCTCCTAGAGAGAGAGAGTTGGTAGTTTTTAGTCTAGAGGTGTTATTTGATTGCTAATGTGATAACCTATGACATCAAAAATCTAGAGAGAAGGTAGGAAACTTTAAGAGGAATTGTTTGAGAGATGGTGATTTTCATAAGAATGAAATTGTGTATCTCCTAGAGAGAGAGAGTCGGTAGTTTTTATAAGAATAAAACAGGATATCTTCTTCGAGATAGTTGGCGGTTTTTAACATAATATCTTCTTAGAGGGAGAGAGAGTTGGTGGTTGTTATAAAAATAAAAAGTAAATAACTAACTTTTATTTAAACAACTTTTCTGTTAAAAAAAATAGTTGTTATCTTATTTATCTATAAAACTAGATTTTAAGTTAGTTTTTATTCTATAGCTATTTTCTAGGATATTACAGCATTCGCCCAGTTTCAATAGTCCAACCAATACTTCAGAATCAACAACAAAACAAAATAAAAAGATAAATTGTGTAGACAACATAAAGAGAATCTCACATTACAAACTAACTTTTCTAACTTTCTGAAAGTCGTTGATTTCTTATCTTTCTCTTTATAAATATTTTGAATTCACTACAATAAAAAAATATCATGTTAAGTGGAGTTTTGAACAATTTAGTAGATAGTATTAATGTACTTGTAATTTTATAGTGATGTAAGAGTAAAACTTGATGAACTCCCCACTTATTTGTCTATTTGGAGGTAAATAATTTGAAAATGTTTCTTATTATTAGGATGATCATTAACACATATGACTTGCATTCAACCTTGACTCAACTTTTTCATATACAAATGAGTAAAATTTGAGAGTTTATTTAGATAAATAAATTTTATTTATGAACCTTTTAGGTTGTACTCTATTATGTACAAAGGACTTCAAATGTCCTAACATTCTATAAAAGATGAAAATAATAATTTAACCTATATTTTATTAAAAAAATAGGTTAAACATAACAATATTCATTTTGAATTGGATACATCGAACGATAATAGACTCTCCTAGTTACACTTCCTTTACAAGATGACAAGTTATATGGACCATCATAGTGAAGAAAGACGGAGGAAAAAAAAATAAAATGAAAAAAAGAGTAAGCACAATTCAATGTAGTAGCTTGTCAAGATTTGAGACATTCAACCTTTTACAACACAACTATTTGAAAAATGACAAAAAACTCTACCAACATTGCAAGCACATAGTCAAGAAAAATATTGTTAATAATTATTCGAAGTAAATGTTGCACGAGGATGTAAGAATCATGATTCTCAAGGCATAATATCCTAGAGTTTTCATCGTCAACGCAACGAGATATGTTACTTGAGTAACCATCTGGCATCTTCACATTCTTTAATATATTGAGAAACCTCTCTTTATTCTCTTATCATCATAAGTATTATAGGAATATATTTTTCGCTTCCATTCTATCAAAAGTCTTCTTTTATCTCCATATCTTTTAGATCATAAGTTGGAAGATGATCTTTTTATTTTTCATATTTGAGTGTTGTATACAAAACATTATCACATACGTTCTTCTCAATATGTATAACCAGAGCAGTAAAAAACTTAAAAAAAAAATGTTAGAACTTTTTCTATGTTGTTTAGAAGAAACTCGAAACTAGGGTTCTTATTCCAAGCAATGTGCCTTGGAGAAGAACCCTTGGGAGAATACTCCCATTTCAGAGACTTTAAAAGAACAAGAAGACAAACAAATATGCATAGTGATAAGTGCTTGTTTCAATCTTGAGTTAAACACTTAAAATAGCACAAATAGGAATATTTTTTAGCCAAACAAACTCATAATCAATTTAGAATCTTGAATTGATTGAAATCATAAAAGCTAATGGAGTTTTGTCCAATTTTTTAGGATTTTTGATGTAGCTGAATGAAAACACAAGCCATCCATTAAGCGTAGGATATGGGCGTTGAGCGGAATAAAGGCAGACAATACCCCACTTTTTTTATCTTCTAAGCGTTGAGCGAAACTGCTCCATAGAGGAGGATATTTTAAGCACAAAATCATCTAATTCAAGCAAAAAAAAAAGTGCTAAGTAGAAAGAAAGCCTCATAATGAAGCAAGGCCATCCACTAAGCGTAGCCATAGAGAAGTCGAGCATGGAGAAAACCTTCATGTGAAGTAGCTCTATTCACTTAGCACCAAAATAAGAGATTGAGTACATGGGCTCCAGTAAAGACAATGGCCTAGCACTATAAATATTATTGAATTGTAACTTAGAAGGGATTGTTCATGACAGAGACACTTGAGAGTTATTTTCTTTATTGTATCTTATTTTCATTGTTATATCCTACTCATTATGAATAAATAATCCTTATATTGGAATTGGATAACATTCTAACTATTTTGTACATTTTTCTTTATATGCAGTTATAAATTGTTCTTACTGATTTAGTTTTGTATTTTAATGCTTTAAGTAGTAAAGGAATCAATGTTGATGATCTTAGGAATTGAATGATATCGAAAAACACATTTTTCTTCTAAACTAAATTCAATCAACCAAAGATTGAAACTATTGGAAATAGAGTGTAGTCTTTGGATATATTGTTTTGATAACTGATCTTTAATGCAGGGAATGAATGACATCAAGTCAAGGAACTAATTGATTGTGATTTAATACTTAGATAATCAAGATTAAGGAATTAACTTGGTTTAACCTTATTGAACAAAAGAACAATTATACATTGCATATATGAATAAGGACTGCAGACTTGTTTAAGTTTTATTCAATCCAATACTTGATCATATTAGAAATTTCTGAATTTGCATTCAACTATTCTTGGATTCACTATGTAGTTTTTTAATGTGCACTTTCAACACTTTCATTTAGGCCATTCTTTACAAAAGAAACAAATATTGAGAGAATTTCTAATCCTATAGGATATATGATGAACATCCAAGGCCATGGTTGGGCATGAATCTTGAAATCATAGATGAATGGAGAATTGGCAGCGGAATTTGAGCAGTTCAAGGCATGGAAGAAAATGTGTTTCAATGGAGGAAAGTGTTACAGAAATGGAGAGGAAGAGAAGAGAGGTTAGGCCAACTCTTTAAAGGTTCTAGGCTATGCAAGATGTGCTAACCTAGAGAGAAGCTCAAGCAAGTGTGGGATAGAAAATTTTCAGCACTTCACTATATTCCTTCAAGCTAAATTTCAAGGCTGAATACATGAATTTATAGCCTCCCAAGTCGGCGAACTTGGAGCCAAAAGTAAGTGGAAAATTCAAATTTTAAAATTCCTAGATGTAGAGCAACCAATGGCCATGTGACACTTGTCAAGTGATCAATGGAAGGGGGTGGCAATGGTGGATCTTGTGTCATGTGTCAAGTCACACTTAAAGCATCGAGGACATGCACAAAGTATGAGGGTGGACGTTCCATGCTTGCTCTTGATGCCCTAAGTTGCCTAGGGTTTCAAATGGGCTTAAATAAAGCCCAATTTGAAGCTCTAGGTGACTATGAGAGTTATTTTTGCTCCTATTATGGCCCAAAATACAAAGCCCAAAAGAAAAAAAATATGGAGGCCCAATACATGGCCCAAAAAGGAAAAATTAAATTAGACTACTATTTACAGACAAATCAGTGACCCAAGTTGATAAGAGTTTTACTCTGGCGGGTTCAAATGAGTTTAACTCTTATTGGATTCTTTTGGTCATTGCCTTGTGGTTGCACCTTTATTAAGGGATCTCCTATCAATATAACAATCCCCTTTTTGGTTATACTACAACTGACTCAATCCACTTATCGAGACCACACATCACATAGTCAAATTCAAGTTCAATTTCAAAGTAAGTGTTTACATGAGAGAAGAGGCTATATAAATAGATGTGGAAGCCTTTTTGAACTTCATGATTCAAGGGATGTGGGACTAAATTTTAAAGAGCTGCTACACATTTTGGAAAGGGGCGTACTACATAAAGAAGTCTCGTATCAAGCAAGATTTTATGTTTTGATCCTTTATGAGCTCTCTTCTTGGACGATTATTTGTGTAACCATGTGGTGTGAGCTTGTAGCCATGTGTTAGCTAGGCTTTGTAGGTTTTTGACCCTCAAACATAACCCCATTGGAGGGCCACTTATTTGCTTATCTCTCTACAAAATTACAAGGAAAAACTAAGCTTATTTATACTTCTATACAATTTTTACAAGATGTACAAGATTAAGAAGAAGGAAGAGATTTCTAATATTCTTCTCTCAAGTGTTGAGTCTTCCTCCATGAGGCTTTCATTCCTCTTAGCCAAATATGTGGTGGCTAGAAGGTCCCATCATATCCTCCCTCTTGAGAAGGATTTGTCCTCAAATCTGACTGATGCTTAGCGACAACAACCTTTATTTGTTACTTTTGTTTATTTTCCTCCTTGATCAAAGATCCATCTACAGTAAATAGCAAACAAAATTTGAATAAATTTCTTTATTTTAAGACAAAGATGTCTAAAGAAAAGACTAAGGAAAGAATTCCCTTTATTATTTTTATAAAAGTTTCTGGAAGGAACATTAATGGCACATATATTTTCTTCACTTTGTTTTAGTCACTGATTTGTGCCATGTTGTCAAGTTTTGTGAAGACAAGTTAAAATTATTACCTTTTGGTGAAGAATTCAAAAGCATGCATGTTAAACCAATGAAGAGATGTAAATGAACCAAATAAAGAAAATGAGATAGTTCCTACAAGAGTTTCAAACAATTGGAGAGTTTGTATTAACTACAAAAGAAAAACCAGACCATTAGAAAAGACCACTCTCCTCTTCCATTAATTTATAAAGTCACAAAGGTTGGTAGGTAAATCTCATTATTATTTTCTTGATGATTTTTCTAGTTATATGCAGATTCATATTGCACTTGAGGACTAACATAAGACAACCTTCACGTGTCCTTTTGGCAATTTTCCTACAAAAGGATGCCTTTTAGCCTATGCAACACACCTACTACATTTTAGAGTTGTATGTTAAGTATTTTTCCAAATTTAATTGAGAGTTGCATTGAGGTATTCATGGATGATTTTACTATATATGATTTTTTTCATTTGATAATTGTGTGCATAATTTGAACAAAGTGTTAAGTGGGTGCATTGAAACTAACCTTGCACTTAGTTATGAGAAATGTCATTTGATGGTTACTAAAGTTATAGTTTAAGGACACCTTATTTTTGAGAGAGGTATACAAGTTGATAAAGCCAAAATTGATGTTATTACCTCTTTATCTTATCCCATTTCTCTATAAGAGGTGCGTTCCTTTCTTGGACATGTAGGTCTTTTTAGAAGATTTAACAAAGATTTCAATAAAATTGCATTACCACTGTCTAATTTTCTGCAGAAAGACATACCATTTTAATTTAATGATCCATGAAAAACAACTTTAAATTAGGAGCTTTCCTTTGAGCTAATGTTTGATGCCTCAAATTATGCATTTGGAGTTGTATTCTCACAAAGGGTAAATAAATTCCCTCATGTTATTGCTTATGCTTTTAGAACTCTTGATGCAACTCAACTGAATTATACCACCATTGAAAAGGAGTTACTAGCCATTGTGTTTGCATTGGATAAATTTATTTCACATATGCTTGGCTACAAGATAAATCATTTATACAGACCATGCTACATTAAAATTCCTATTGGAGAATTCAGACCCAAAACTAAGATTAAACAGATGGATATTGTTTTTACAAGAGTTTGATATAAAAATAAAAGATAGGAGTGGTGTGTTAAATCATGTTTTTGATCATCTAAGCCACACTGAAGGGACAACCCACTCTACTGTCTATCCTATTGTCTACTTGTTAACTTTTTGTGATGATTTTCCTAGTGATTATTTCTTTTCTTTGTATTCTATGAACTTTGCACCTTGGTTTGCAGAGATTGCTAATTATTTGGTTACCACTATAGTACCTTCTAATGCATCTACATCCCAAGTTGATAAGCTTAAAAGTGATGTAAAATACTATGCCTGGGATGATCCTTATTTGTGAAAGTTTTGTAATGATCAAATTATCCGCAAGTATATTCTTGACCATGACTTTCAAGATATTCTTCATTTTTGTAATCATACACCTATAGGAGGACATCAAATAGATATTATTCCTGGAGCTAGTGAAGGTCCATTTAGACTTCCACCATTTAGGGGTATAGCACTTCAAATGGATCTTGTTCTTGAAGCTACTATGCCTAATAGACCAACTTACAAAATAAATCCCTAGGAGATTGAGGAGATAGAATCTCATGTTCAAGAGTTTTTGGAGAAGGGTTGGATACAAAAGAGTCTTAGCTTTTGTGTCGCACCTATCTTATTGGTGCCCAAAAAGGATGGCAAATAGCAAATGTGTTGTGATTGTAGAGTCATCAATAACACCAAAATAAAATATAGGCACCCAATTACTAGGCTTGATGATATGCTTCATGAGTTGTATGGGTCTAGAATATTTTCTAAAATTGATTTGAAAAATGGTTATCACTAAGTTATAATCAAAGTAGGTGATGAATAGAAAACTACTTTTAAAATCAAGTTTGGATTATACGAGGGGTTGGTGATGTCTTTCAGCCTTACTAATGCACGAGGCTCGTGAATCATGTTTTTAGGAATTGTGTAGAAAAATCTGTAATTGTTTATTTTGATGATATTTTAATGTATAGGAGTAGTCTTAGTGAATATAGAGCATTTGAAACAAGTCTTGTTAGTAATTAGGAAAATTCATTGTTTTGATAATGTGGATAAATATACCTTTTGTGTGGACAGTGTAATCTTTTTATGTTTTGTAGTAAAAAAAAATTGGGTTTCATGTGAACCTCAAGAAAATCAAAGTCATCTAAGAGTGGCCAACTGCATAAAACATGAGAGACGTTAGGAGCTTCCATGGTTTGGCAAGCCTTTGCAAAAGATTTGTTCCTAACTTCTCGAGTTTACCTTCATCACTCACTGAGTTAGTGAAGAATGATGTCACATTTTATTGGAAAGAGAAACATGAGCAAGTTTTTAGAAGCTTAAAGCTAAACTTACTAATGCATTTGTTTTATCCTTACCTATTTTTTCTAAAACTTTTAAGCTAGAACGTGATGTATCATGATTGGGCATAAGTGTGATTTTGTTACAACGAGGAATCCCATTTCTTATTTAAGTGAAAATTTCATGGTGTCTCTCTCAACTACCACACCTATGACAAATATTTCTATGCTCTTATGAGAGGCCTTCAAACATGGAAATGCTATCCAATATCTAAGGACTTTGTTATTCATAGTGGTCATGGATCACTTGAATATTTGAAGGGTCAACATAAGCTTAAAAAAGACATGCAAAGTGGAAGGAATTCTAAAGCAATTCCCTTATGTGATTAAATACAAAAAGGGAAATAATAACATTATTGTTGGCACACCTTATTTTCAAAATTGGAAGCCCAAATTCTTGGATTTTATTGCATACCTAAGTTTTATGCATAAGACTCTGACTGTTAGCACCAATGTTAAGCATGTGATTTAATGAAGTCAATACAGACCATAGCTTACTGAAGTTCTGATGGATTGGATTTGGACTATGATAGATCAATGCCTAGCACGTGAGTTGATGAAGACTGCTTCATGAAGAATCTGTTGGAACCAACCTAAACCAGAATGTTCAAGTGGATGACTTTGAGCCAACATGAAGATGGTTGGGTGATTCGGTCTTAGGTCCTTAATTGGGTTTGTGTGTTGGCTTAGTTCTTAATCATTAGTGGCATGGTTCATCATTCCTGGGGTGCTAAGAGATTCACAAATATTTTTATTAAAACTGGTTTTAAGAAAAATAGCCTAAACTGATTTTTGCTGAAATTTTTCAATCAATTGAATTTTTAAAACAATCGATGGAATGTGACAGTTATTTATGTTACTACTGGAACCTTTGACTGAATCAACTAACAGTCAATTTAATCGATTGAATGGTTTGTTCAATTAATAGAACCAGTGATAGCTAAGCTGCTTTAAATCAGAATTGACTATAAAAAGGAATGGTCTCTATCATTTTCATAACTTTTGAGATTTCTGAAATATACTTTTGAAAATTCCTAAGAGATCACAAGCGCCCTTTTTGTGCAAACTGTTTTCGAATTGATTTTCACATAAGAAAATAAAGATCGTGAATCTTGAAGCACTTCTTGAGTGAGGATCAACTGCTTTGGTTCTGGACCAGAGCTAAGTCTTTCATACTTGATCTCAATCCATTTTGTATTGCGAACTGTGTGATTGATTGATTTGAACTATATTTTTTTCTTGTTGTATTCAATTACTGGAGTGTAATTGGGCAATGTAGTGGGTTTTTGTACTGGTGTAACACCAGCTGAAGGGTTCAGTGTGGTGGGTTTACTGTTGGGAGTAGTAAGTATTGCGGGGAGCAGTTTGTAACTTGCTGTGAGCAAGGGTGTAAAACTGATCTTGGATCATTTTAGTGGAAATCTTTGTTGGTTTGGCAAAGGACTGGACGTAGCCCTTGTGAAAGGGTGAACTAGGATAAAAAATTTATGTTCTTGCTTTTCTCCCTACTCTTCTTCTTTTTGGATGTCATCCACGCATCATCATACCACCCATGCCCGAGAGCAGTTTTTAGAATTGCGCTCGATGCCAGAACTCCCAAGAGAAAATGTGGGAATTACGTTATGTGCAGATCATATTAGGCTGGGCAGAGGAACAAATTTAAGCTGGTTGGATACTGCTGAAGCAACAACAAGCATAACAAAAACTAAACACCTCTAAACAAGCATAAATTAAATAAGAAATCACACATTCTAACACCTAAATGAAAGACAAGAAAGTTTTTAAAGAAAAGAAAAGGATAAAAAGTCTGGGTTGCCTCTTAGAAAGTACTTATTTAGTGTTCCCGAACCTGATAGATGATCTAATCATGGTGGATGATATCTTGCATACACAATAACACAAAAAGACTAAAACAACAAGTTAGTCTAAATAACTTTATATAAAAAAATGAAAAGTAAGAATAACAAAAAATGAACAAATGCTGTAGTTTTATTAAGATCAAACATTGGGATTAAATAAAATTTAAATGAATATGCACTCCCTATTCACAAATGCAATTTAAAACTGCTCTTTTGTTCCTGTTGCTCAACCAAGTCAATTCCTTAATCATGGTTACCTAAGGATTGAAAAATAATCAATCCATTCCCAGACTTGATAAGATCCCCTCCCTGCATCAAGATCATCTTGCTAGAATAATAAGCTAGAAACTACAATCCATTTACAGTAGTTGCGCATCTCTGGTTGATTAAGTTTAGTTTCAAAAGCTAAACATATTTTCCAATATGATTTAACCCCTATGATCATGTATTAGCAGCAAAAGTCTACAATACAAGTATTAGCAATTAAACTCAACCAAGTAAGAACATGTTTGGGATCATTATCGAGATTCTTATAATGTAAAGAACTACAAACATAACTCAATCTACATCAATACAAAGATTTATCTAATATAAAGCATTAAAACATAGAACACTATAATTGCATATATAAAGAAAGTACAAAGAATTATAGAATCATCAAAGTCTAATGTAAAAATATGAAAAGTAAAAATTAAATAAAAAAGAATGTCTAAAAGTTATGAATGCAAAATTGCTTTCTATTGGAACACAAGTCCCCGACAACGGTGCCAAAAACTTGTTAGCATGTGGCGTTCAATGGCAAGTGCAATAGTTGCAAGTTCTCTCCCAAAGGACTTGTGCATTACACAACAATAAATGCAATTCATAACTAATTTATATTACAAATTATTTCTAATGTTTAAAAATAAAACTAAGCAAGCAAAAACAATTAAATTAATTTTGATATTTTTATCGAGCACTTGGAATGCAAAAAAGATTAAAAATTATATGTAATGTTATTGATAGAATTAGACTTCACCAAACCTCACTCTCATGCATGTAATCACTCACTTTCTTTCCAAACTAATGTTAATGTCAACCCACTAAAATACTCAAACCCTAATTTTTTTGGTGAATGGGTTTAAGCTTACCTATTAAGAGTCAATTCCTAGATAAATCAATAAACAAGACTTGATTTACCCACAAGGCTTTAAAACAAATGAATCATGCTCTATTCCTAAAGAAAAGTTTTCATTAGGTATTTGGATTCAATTATAGATTACAAAAAATATCTTCTAATATCCCAAGAATCAAATATCATGTGACGGGTGATCAAGTCAGAATAAGCATTAAGTATAGAAACATTTTGGAATAAGTAATGAAATGTTACCCATTTTGGCACTCTACTTGTTCTTAAAGTCTCCATATGTTAGTCCTCTCTAAATCCAACCAAACCTAGCTTTCTTCCTCCTACAATTAGCCTAATTTCTCTTAGGAAATCATTCCCTTTCCACTTTAATTTTGAACTTCACTTCACACTCTCAAAGCTTCTGCAGCCCCTCAATCTTCTTCAATCACTTGGAGGAGTTTCCTCCACAAGGCTTCTATCAACAGTCTTGACGGGTAATCACAAATCTTGGGTTGAGCACCTTCCCCATATTGATTTTTCATATAATAGAGTAGTTCATAAGATTACTAGGATCTCTCCTATTGTGTATGCCTTTAATCCTCTTACTCCTTTTGACTTAATATCTCTCCCCACTAGTGAAAAAATGAGATTTATGACAGAATACAACGACTGTTAAAAGGGAACCGTTGTAAACATAAATGCAGCGACAATTTTGTAAATAAATAAGAACATATTATATTATGTAGCACTAATGTAGAAAATAGGCCAAAAAATCCCAGAAAAAAAATTTGACACGCACCACTTATTACATTAGTTGCTACTCCAACCGATGTATTAAAGTGACTTTCTACATCGGTTGTGAGCTCCAACCGATGTAGAAAGCAATGTTGTATGCTCCAATTAAAAAACACATTTGGTGCGGACTTATTACATTGGTTGTTTAAAACAACCAATGTAATAGATATGTTGTTAACCTAACATTTTTATTGCTTTTGCTATTTGTCTTTCTCTCGAGTTGCGCTCTTTGCTGTTTAGTCATTGTTTTGACCCTCATTTGGTTCCTTTGCTGGTATCATCCATCCACTTTGTTTTGTTTCTCATTTTTCACATGTGTGGTTTGTTTATTTAACTTGTTTTTACATTGACGTTGCAAGTCATTATGGGTGTCATAGCAGCGATTTTACTTGATGTGTGAGCATGAATGTCTGGTGTGTCAGTTCTACCTACAACTGATATAAAATGCCCCTTATTACATTGGTTGCTACTCACTACCGATGTAATATCTCTCTTCCTTGTTCTTTCTAAATACTCTTTTACGTCGGTTGTATTTATAACTGATGTAATAGGTGCATTTTTTACATCAATTCAAGAACTAGTGTAAAATGTCATGGACTTTCTACATCGCCTGCATCAACATCAGTTACAGAACTGATGTAGAAAGCCTCCCGAAACCAGTGTAGAATCTCATTTTTCTACTAGTTCCCTAACATTCATGACTTTATACATAAGGAAGGGGTATCCAAGGCTAAATTTGTAAAGGAATTTTAAGAGAGGGTTAGATATCAAATACAACAGCAAACAAAGAGGTACACAAAACAAAACAATAATGAGAAGAGGGAAGTCATATTTAGGAAAGGGATTGGGTTTGACTTCACTTGCCTAAAGATAGATTTTCTAGCAAAGGAAGTTCAAAGTCAACCCATGAGATGATGCTCCCTTTCAAGTCCTCAAGAGAGTTAATAATGACACGTATAAGCTAGATCTACTTGATGAATACGAAGTCAATGTCACTTTTAATGTGAGTGATCTTATTCCTTATGCGGGTGGTAGAGATGATGAGGCATAACTTACAAATTTGAGGACAAATCATTCTCAAGAGAAAGGAGATGATAGAAGAAAACTAGTCAAAGAGACCAACCACTAGTGTAAGGACATGGAAGATACAGGAAGATTGAACCTCAACTGACCTTAATAGACCCAAACTATTATCATCATGTACCAAGCCCTATCATGTGACATATTTTACAGAGTAATATAGGATATATTTTACACAATCATATAGAATATTTTGGCCTTGTATTTAGGTGAAGTAGTATAAGGTTGTAGGCTTGTATGTGGGTCTATTGTATAATAGGTTTAGATTAGGATTAGGGTAACCACACTAGGGTTTCTATTGAGCTCACTTGAGAACCTTTTGCCATTACAACATACTTAATGGCCATGAAAGATCACCAAGCGTATAAGATAAAGCAAGTTTTGTGTAACTTAGCATCTCAAATCTAGAGTTTCTTTGTCAAACTTCTACAAATTCTTAAGGTAAACTAAACCTACTTAACAAGTTGAACTTGTTACTAAATAATAAACAACAACCACCTTGACCACCCTCGTCTCTACCATTACAACCATGTCTCTACCACTACAACTATGGTACCAAAATGTAGAGAAGTTAGAACTATTGAATTATTGAAATGCTCTTAAATATTTTTTTTCTTTTATTCATATATATATATATATATATATTAATTATGTTTTCCTTGTAAAATTGCAAATAATGAAAATATCGTTCAAATTTTTATTTTTCACATTTCTTTTCCAAAACACTTAACTTTCATATAAATTAACACATACTTTCACAATTTAATTAAGTTATCCTGAACTATGAAAACACACTACCTAATACATTATTGTACTGGTTGCGGTAGATGAATTGTTCATTAATTGACACCATAGTCATTGAATGACATATTCACACCCCATAACTACGTTCCATAACGAATTCTGCAATTAGCTTAATGTCCTTTATGATGATGCAAGTCATCCATTTATAAAATAACCATTAAATAAATTAGTACGCGTGTCATTATTGTTTACGACGAGGAATCCTATAATTTAAGAAATTTAATCACGTAATAACCACTAATTTATTTTTTTCCATCTTTATTTATAGTTATTAATTAAACTTATTTCCTTTTGCTCCTACAATTTATATTAGCTTCGCATATTTCAAGTCATTAAAAATAAAACTCAATTTCATTAATAATCATTACATAAAATATTTTATTCACAACAAATTAAAGTTAACTTAAATTTCATTTTCAAATAATACTTAATATTTATTATCATTGCTTCAATTTATTTTATACTAAATTTTGTGTGTAAATAATTATTAAGATGCCAAATTTTACTATAACTTTAATTTAATTTAACGAAATTTTATATTAATTCATATTATATTGTTTAATTTTTAATTTATTTTAAAATTTAATTTTACTTATTACTACTAATATGAGTAATGCTTAACTTTTTTCTAATCTAACGATTTATTAATGATGACTATTACTAAATTATTTCAATACTTTGTATAATATATTATTTTAATATTGCTAAATTATTTCAATTTATAAAAAATTATATGTAAAATATTATTTTTAATTCATTTAATTATCTTACACGGGTAATATTTTAAATTTAATATTTTAGTATAATACTAAATTATTTAGATCATTTTAAATTTAATTCATTGTTAAAAAAACATAAGTTTAAATTTTTAATTTCACACTACTACTTAAAACTTTTAAAGATTTTCTACTTTCTATTGTATTCTTTAAAAAAATCAAAAATATTTGATCGATAATCATAATGTCATAGCTTTTTTACTTTTATATTAAAATTTTATATCAGTCACTAACACCATTAATAAATGATATTCTGTTTGTAACTATTTGTTTGGTATCCACATTTTCTTACATTTTCATCTTCAACATTAATAATAATAATAATTATTATTATTATTACTAAAAAAACTACCCAAAATAAATAATAGTTATCTTGATAGAAAATTAAAAATATTTCTTATAATATTATAAAATTAACAAAAAAATTATAAATATTTTGTATACTCATTTTGATAAATTTCATATAAGTTTTAATAATATCTTTTATTTAAATAATTATTATAATAACTAATTTTTAATTTTAGTTTTATTTTTATCCTTATAAAAATATTAGCTACACATACCCGTAGACACCTGCATGTTCTTCTACCAAATATTAATAAAATAATTTATTCAAAATAAAACTAAACATCACCAATTAATATTTTTTATTATTTTTTAATTTAATCTATTATTTAAAAGGTCAAAAAATATAAATATAAATTTATTTTTATTTATTTCCATTTTTATATTTTATTTTAAAAATTTTCATTTTTTTAATTTTAGAAAAATAAAAATTTAGTTCAAAAATAACTACTTGCTAAACCTGCTTAACTAGTTGAACTTATTACTAAACCAGCCTTTAATCAACAACAACCATCGTGACCACCTCGTCTCCATCATTACAAGCATGATGCCAAAAGGTGAAGAAGTTAGAACTGCATTTGTTGAAATGCTCTTATACATTTTCTTATATATATATATATATATATATATATATATATATATATATATATATATATATATATATATATATATATATTATGTTTTCCTTAACATAACTCATAAGTATATATGTTATGATTATTCTTTTAATTCAATTTATGCATTATCTTTGACAATATATGTGTTCACATTGTTTCTTGCTTATCATTTAATCAATTTTTGTTAAGTATTTTTTATTATAAAAAAACTTAAATTATTGAGACCTAAAATGGTCTAATCTTATAATTTTTAACAATAACAAATATTAAACAAGTTTTATATATAATGTGTGTGTGAGCTCATCAAATTCTCTAGTAATAAATTATCAATGTTAGTCACTTTATCAATTTTTAAATATCAAATTTTGAAACAATGTGAATTTGGTTTTGAACAAAAGCTCTAGGATTTTAACCAATTAAAACCTTGTTTTAATCAGTTAAAATGTTTAAGTTATTTTCCAATACGGCTATGAATATTTCAAGAAGTTAAATCTCACTTCAATCAATTGACATATCTTAATTTTTCATTTAAACTAAGGAAAACCATGTGTAAACTTTTAAAAACAATTTTGGCACATAAAATATCAATATCAAGCATTAGACCCATAATCGTAAGAATTACAACTTAACACAAAATTAACTATAGGATAAACTCTTCAACACATCCATCGTTAAATCCAAGTGATTAAGAGAATCGAATCAACTTAATCAAGTTTGTTTGAATCATTGATGCTAGTAACGAGTACCTAAAATGGTACATGACTAATTTCATATATTTATTATCAGTGTCTCGATTACTACAAGATTGAAGAATGCAACAAAATCTACCACTCCAACCCATATTCCAAATTGGTAACACTTTAAATCCACTGTATGAGGACCCTTACCAACACCCCTATGTAGCTCAAAAGTTCATGGTAAACCACTATGCACACCAAACCAACGACACATCTTAATTATTCTTTTAAGAGTAGAAATAGATGTCAATGTTATTGTTGATTATGGAAGATGTAATTGTTTAGTATCCCTTTGTTCATGTGCAATGTGAGAATAGATTGTAATACACATGTGTAAGGAAGAAAACTCATCCACATTATCTTTTGACACGTGAAAAATAAACTCTAATAACTTTGCATTTACATAGAATTAGACATTAAAATTACATTTAATTTGAGTATTATTTTAATCTCTTTCAAAATTATTGGTTAAAATCCACTACCGTAACAAGCCACACTCAATTGCATCTTGTACAATTATTTAGTATTTTTTCTATTTTGGTGTACTTTTTTCATAATAATACCCAAAATGAGCAAAAAAATATTTATTTACAAAAATGAACAAATTCTGCCAGTTAGGTAGGATTTTATATTAAGAGATCCTTTAATGGAGGCATGATTTCAGGCTGTCAATTACAAGTGACATACTGATTAAAGACATTAATTAAAATCTCATTTCTTTCTAAACTCATTTCTCTACAACCATTTTTTATTTATTTGACACTATATTTATTATGTTTAACAATTAAAAAAATAATAAAATTAACAAAACTGTAACAGAACAATTAAGATAAATAAATTTATTTTAATTTAAAATAAAATAATATAATGATAATAATAAGAAGAAGAATAATTTTAATTAAATTCATATAAATTTAATTTAAATAATAATAATAATTTAATGATTATTTTTGAAGAAAAAATAATAGTAATAATATTCTAACAAATTTAATTAAAATAATAATAATAATAATAATAATAATAATGATTATTATAATTATAATATATTAATTTTATAAATAAAAAAATAAAATTTAATAATATAATATCAACTATTTTATCAATTGATGATGGTGATTTATTATAATTTGATAAATAGTTCATACTATAATGTTTAGAATGTCTGTTCATGGTCTCTTTCCTGATAGGTGAAACATTAATGATAAATATTATATTATTAAATATTATTTTATTTATTTATAAAAGTTATTATATTATTATTATTATTATAATCATTATTATTGTTATTATTTTAATTAAATTTGTTAGAATATTATTACTATTATTATTATTTCTTCAAAAATAATCATTAAATTATTATTATTTAAATTAAATTCATATGAATTTAATTAAAATAATAATTCTTCTTATTATTATCATTATATTATTTTATTTTAAATTAAAATAAATTTGTTTATTTTAATTATTTTGTTATAATTTTGTTAATTATTATTATTTAATTATTTTTTTAATTGTTAAACATAATAATATAGTGTCAAATAAATGAAAAATAGTTGGAGAAAGATGAGTTTAGGAAGAAATAAAATATTTTAATTGATGTTTTTAATTGAAATCGTTATGTCACTTGAAGGATTTTTTAATGTAAAATTATATCTAGATGGCAGAATTTACCTATTTTAGTAATTAAATATTTTTTTGCCAATTTTGGAAATTATTATAAAAAGATACACCAAAATGGAAAAAAAAACCCAATTATTTATTTATTTTTATCTAATTTACAACAAATTTTAGAAAACTACATTTGACGAACATTACATTGTAATTGTTTTACACTAACACATTTTGATCATTAAGTAGTTTGTGAGCTTGATCCAAATACCTCCACAAAATTGAAATCAAATATCTGATTTTAATGTTCAGCCAAAATTGTTCCAATAAAAAACCTCACAGTATATGACATAACGCATGTGGCTCCAAAATCAGACACCTTAACAAAAAGTAATCTTTATTATTGTAATAAAAATATTGTGTAATCAAATTTTTATTTTTCACATTTCTTTCCAAAACACTTAACTTTCATCAAAATTAACACACATTTTCACAATTTAATTAAGTTATACTTAAGAATATCACAAATTAAATACATGATTGTACTGGTTGCGGTAGATGAATTGTTCATTAATTGACACAATAGTCATTGAATGACATATTCACACCCATAAGCAATTCTGCAATTTGCTTAATGTCCTTTGTGATCATGGAAGTCATCTATTTATGAAATAACCATTAAATAAATTAATACGCGTCATTACTAGATTAATGGTCGTGTCATTATTGTTTACAAACGAGGAATCCTATAATTTAAGAAATTTAAAGAATTTAATCACGTAATAACCACTATTTTCTTTCTTTTTACATCTTTATTTATAATTATTAATTAAACTTATTCCTTTTGGTTCTACAATTTACGTTAGCTTCGCATATTTCAAGTCACTAAAAATAAAATACAATTTTTATTAATAATTATTACATCAAATATTTCATTTACACCAAATTAAAGTTAACTTAACTTTCGTATTTTAAAAATATTACTTAATATTCATTATCATCACTTTAATTTATTTTATACTAAATTTTGTGTGTAAACAATTATTAAGATACCAAATTTTATTATAACTTTAATTTAATTTAAAGATATTTTATATTAATTTATATTATATTATTTAATTTTTGATTTATTTTAACATTTAATTTTACTTATTACTACTAATATGAACAATGCTTAATTTTTTTTCTAGTCTAACGACTTATTAATTAAAACTATTACTAAATTATTTCAATACTTTATATAATTATTTCAATTTATGTAAAAGTATTCATTAAAATATTTTTGTTAATTCATTTAATTAATATACATGGGTAAATTTTATTTTAAATTTACTATTTTAGTATAATACTAAGTTATTTATATGAAATTCTTTATATTTTACTATTTAAATTATTTTAAATTTAATTCATTGTTAAAAAACAAATATAAATATAAATTTTTAATTTCAAACTACTACTTAAATGTTTTAAAGATTTTCTACATTCTATTGTATTCTTTAAAAGTTTAAAATATTTTCTTCGAATTTATTTGATCGATAATCATCTTGTCTTATATTTCTTTGCATTTTATTATGTTTTATTAAAATTTTCTATCAATCACTTACACCATTAATAAATGATATTCTCTTTGCAACTATATTTTATTACATTATTATCTTCAACAATTATTATTATTATTATTATTATTATTATTATTATTATTATTATTAACTTTATAAATATGATTAAAACACTACCCAAAATAAATAATAGTTATCTTGATAGAAAATTAAAAGTTTTTCTTATAATATTATAAAATTAACGAAAAAATTATAATTATTTTTATATACTCATTTTGATAAATTTAATATAAGTTTTAATAATATTTTTTCATTTAAATAATTATTATAATAAATAATTCTTATAATAAATAATTCTTAATTTTAGTTTTATTTTTTATTCTTGTAAAAACAATTACATACACGTACACGTAGAGACCTGCATGTCCTTCTACCAAATATTAATAAAATAATTTATATTAAAAATAAAACTGAACAACAAGAATTAATATTTTCCTTTATTTAAATATTTTTTATTATTTTATTATTTAAAAGGTAAAAAAATATAAATATAATTCACTATTATTTATTTTCATTTTTATGTTTTATTTTAAAATTTTTCATTTTCTAATCTTGAAAAAATAAAATGAAAATAAAAATTGGTTCAGACATAACCAAATTTGGATTGATGAATGGCAACCAGAATTTGGTTACTGATGGAGAGTAATTGGGTTTATTTAAGTTTATTTTGGGATTTTTTTTAAGATTAAAAGGAAAATTTTCTTTCATTGCATATATAGTTATTTTGTTTAAAGCAGTGATGTAAAGCAATTAAAGAAGGGAAAAATGATACTTTGACACTGCATTTTCTCTTACTTTCGTTTGACACTCCGTTGTGGCATGTGTTGTCCTGCGTGACAATGAAAGAAAAAACGCAGTTGTTTTTGGCATTCCACCCCTGAGACACATGTGTGTGTTCCAAAATTACAAATAACGAACTACTTATTTGAACTAAGCTAACCACTTAGTGTTTTCACCCCTCAGACACGTGTGTGTTCCAAAACTACACACAGCGAACCACTTATTTGAACTAAGCTAACCACTTAGTGTTTTCACCCCTCAGACACGTGCGTGTTCCAAAACTACACACAATGAACCACTTATTTGAACTGAGCTAACCACTTAGACCTTCCACTCCTAAGACACATGTGTGTGTTCCAAAGCTACACACAACGAATCACTTAGGTGAACTGAGCTAACCACTTAGACATTCCACCCCTGAGACACATGTGTGTGTTCTAAAATTACACATAGTGAACCACTTATTTGAATTGAGTTAACCACTTAGTGTTTTCACCCCTCATACACGTGTGCGTTCCAAAACTACACACAGTGAACCACTTATTTGAACTGAGCTAACCACTTAGACATTCCACCCCTGAGACACATGTGTGTGTTCCAAAATTACACACAGCGAACCTCTTATTTGAACTGAGCTAACCACTTAGTGTTTTCACCCCTCAGACACGTGTGTGTTCCAAAACTACACACAACGAACCACTTATTTGAACTGAGCTAACCACTTAGACCTTCCACTCCTGAGACACATGTGTGTGTTCCAAAACTACACACAGCGAACCACTTAGGTGAACTGGGCTAACCACTTAGACCTACCACCTCTGAGATACATGTGTGTGTTCCAAAATTACACACAGCGAACTACTTATTTGAACTGAGCTAACCACTCAGACATTCCACCCCTGAGACACATGTGTGTGTTCCAAAATTACACACAACGAACCACTTATTTGAACTGAGCTAACCACTTAGTGTTTTCACCCCTCAGATACGTGTGTGTTCCAAAACTATACATAGCGAACCACTTATTTGAACAAAGCTAACCACTTAGACCTTCCACTCCTGAGATACATGTGTGTGTTCCAAAACTACACATAGCGAACCACTTAGGTGAACTGAGCTAACCACTTAGACCTACCACCCCTGAGACACATGTGTATGTTTCAAAATTACACACAACGAACCACTTATTTGAACTGAGCTAACCACTTAGACATTCCACCCCTAAAACACATGTGTGTTCCAAAATTACACATAACGAACTACTTATTTGAACTGAGCTAACCACTTAGTGTTTTCACCCCCTCAGATACGTGTGTGTTCCAAAACTACACAAAACGAACCACTTATTTAAACTGAGCTAACCACTTGGACCTTCCACTCTTGAGACACATGTGTGTGTTCCAAAACTACACATAGCGAACCACTTAGGTGAATTGAGCTAACCACTTAGACCTACCACCCTTGAGACACATGTGTGTGTTTCAAAATTACACACAGCGAACCACTTATTTGAACTGAGCTAACCACTTAGACATTCCACCCCTGAGACACATGTGTTCCAAAACAACTGCGTTTTCTCTTTCATTGTTATGCGGGACAGCACATGCCACGTTAGAATGTCAAACGGAATTAAGAGAAAATACAGTATCAAAGTATCATTTTCCTAAAAAAAAATATTTTAATGACATTAAATTATTGATGACCATGTGGCTCGTCTCATTCGCCATTACTGTCTCATTTTTTCTTGTGCTATTTGGTCTTTCAGCGACCCATCCATCCATTATAGCACGGTCCCAACAGCACCTAACCTGCAAATCAAATCTGCAATTGCGCAGATCCACCATTCCTATGTCTCTTGTGTTTTTCCTTTATTTCGTTTATTTTTTATAAATTAAAGGTTAAATAGTCATATGGATATATTTTATTTTTAATATAAAAAAATTACAATTTTAGTAAAAAAATTAATTCTACTAATTTTTGTTTGAAATTAATAAACAATAAAATAATTCAATATGTGTTTATTTTTATAATTATAATAATTATCAAAAATTTATGATTAATATATAATTAATTTTTTTTAAAATATTTTTTTATTTAAAAATATTTTTTATTTTAAAATAATTAATATGAATGCGTTGAGTTTTTCTTTAATAAATATATAAAATAATTATTATATTAAATGTGTATTGAATTATCTTAATCAATAAAAGAATTTAAATAAAATAAAATAAAAATAAATTTTAATATTAAAATCACAATCTTTTACTGTATTAAAATTAAAATTCATTAATTCTTATTATATTGAAACTACTGTTTAACCTAAGTTAAATTTTGGAGATGAAAATTTAGAATTGAGCAAAATACCAAGTAACTATATAAATATATTATTAGAGTCATGAGTCATTGTCATTTCATCCCATTTCGTTGAAAAGTTTCAATTTTTATAAAATCTTTTTCTGTCCAACACATTATTTATTTAATGTACTTATCAGAGTAAGTTTCTCCATTCTTATCTCTCTTCTTCTATACCTTTTCTACACAACTTTAAATGTTATTTTCTAAAATATCACAATTATCATCATACAATATTTTCCTCTGTGTATATTAAGAAATAAAGTTGGACGAATTCAATTTGTTTTATGACAACGATGGACCGATTTCTCTTCATTCCGTTTTTTTTAATTAATAAATATAGTATTAAAAGAATAATTATAAATTATAAATGATATTTTTTCTCTAAAAATTTTGGTTATATTTTTCGTCCAGTAAATTAAAATTATTCTTGTACTCTATAAATTTAAAATAGGTTTTCTTTCTTTTAATTTCTCGTCAATAATAACATTGCACTCATTGTTGATATTACTAATAATATCTCTGTCAGTACAATACATGGCGAATTTTTTTAAAATTTTTCGGCCAAAATTATTTTTGTAAGTTTTAAAATTTTCTCCGAATTTTATTTACTCTCTCAATTTTTAAAAATATTTAGTCCTAAGATTTTAAAGCAGTTTTTATAAGTCTTCTAGTTTAGAAATAATTTAATTAATTTTCAAACTTAGGGTTGTTGAAAATTTGTTGACACAACCAACACGTGTTTAATTTGATAATATAATTTTAAAAGTTTCTGAAATATCTTTCTTAGTTTCCTATTTCTTATTCATTTTCTGTTTATAATTGTGGTATGTGTGATTGTAACTATTACTATAAAGATACGGTCCCTTCTTATCTTCTACATTTTTTTTTTCTTGTGATTGAAATATCTGAATATAATATTTCTTTTTGCTTCAATAGATTTTGGAAAATCATGAGCAAACTAAATTTGTAAAGTTCTAGGTCTAAGTAATTTAGATATTGTCCTAATTTAGTTGCAACAATCTCCTTTTTCTATTATGATAGTCATAAAAAGAGATTATTTGATGAAAAATATATTTTTGATTTTTTTCTTGTGTTGTTCACCTTGAATGTAGAAACAAGAGTAAGTTATACGAACTCATTCAGGTTTTCCCAAATTACATTACCACAAAAATCTTTTAAATTTCTTTTAAACAAGCCTTTCTTTTATTAAAAAAAACTCCACTATTATCCCTTTTACATTACACATGCATCCTTTTAAGTTTTAAAATATAAAGTCTTGTAAAGGAGGTCAGTATAATAATAGAAAAAGAAGATCTGTAAGTATAATTTGAAAAAGTTAGAAATAATATGCATATTATACCACTACAATAAAAATTATGACTTTATATATATATATATATATATATATATATATATATATATATATATTTGCGCGTGCAAGTAAAGAATAAAAAAAGTAAGTGATTTAGATAAATCACGTATGCATATAAATTTATTGATCATATAAGTTTATAGAAGATTTCAAGAAAAATAATTTATTGATTTTTTTGCCGTTTCTTCCTTTTTCATAGTTTTCAAGTTGTTAATGGATTTTCAGCAAGTGTTATGAGTCCTCAAGTAATATAGTAAATAAGCAGAGTATCGTATCCACAAAGAACAAAATTTGATTGAAAACTGAATATTTATCAATATATGGTGAATAACAGCAAGTAATAATAATGAGTTTGTTTAGGAATTTAAAAACGTAACAATAAAGCAATTAAAAGTGATAAACTTAATAGTAATAAAGGTCTTGGGATTGAATTGTAACTTTCTCTCCTTCCCATACACTCATAATTAAGTAATTATGTCATCTCATTAAATTACCCTTCTGTGCAAATCAAAACATTTTCAATCTAATTTCTCTAGCATTGAAATTCATAGATTAAAATATCTACCTCTATTCTTAGTTACTAGATTAAATTAATCAGCATTAAGAACATTTGCAATGAACAGTCATTACGTTACACTTCATTCCTGAATGTATACATACAATGAATTGAACATTTATTTCCAATTTCAAATAATGCTTTCCAGTCAAAATAAGAAATCTAAGATATACAAATGCTAAACAAAACGTTAACAAAGGTAATTAAATTGAATGACATAAAAATAATATTAAGAGCATGTGAATTTGAGAATTTACATTCAATCACAAGAAGAAGAGAAGTTAGCTACGCATGGTAGCCATGAAATTACAATAGGAAAGAATAAAAGGAAAATTCTTGATAACAAAAGAGCTTCAAGAGATCTTCTAAAAGATACCCCTCCCATGTTCAACCTAGCATCTCTTTTATAAAAGATCCCTACTATCTGTTACAGAGCGGCCGTTATTTCGCACTTCACACCTTCAGTGGCGTTGATGCTTTCGTTCAGAGCTTCTTTCTGATTTAAGTGAGTTTTAGCTCGAGCTTCCCCTTTAGTGTAAGCAAGAAGTCACTTAGAAATCTGTTTTTCTGCTCCTTTCCTTAATTCCAGCGTTTCTCATTCTCTCTTCCTTCGAATCTTACCTAAATCTCAATAACATTTTCTCTTTCCACAACCAAAATGCATTAAACAGAAAAATCAACAATAAAATATCTAACTAAACAAAATCCCTAAAAAACCTATAATTAAAACAGAATCACTGTTAAAAATCCTAACAACTCTATACGTAATTAACCAACAATTAACAGTTATCAAAAGTCTCCCCACTTAGCTTCTTGCTTGTCCCCAAGCAAGACAATAAGAACTCTCAATATCTCATAATTCATGTGCTCTGTTTCTCCTCTTAAGCATTTCTTAATTTCAAGTAATTCACCCACAACTTCATAAACTAGAAATTCCACAATCCAATATTCAAACAACAAAATGCAAGTCATGACAGGATGTTCTCATCTCACACTTCTCACCACTGTTTTCCTCAAAGAAAATGACATATTACTCTCAACCAAAAGCTGCTATTCATTTATCAAACAAATTCACCCTGCAATTTGATAAGTCCGAAGGTCTTCAAAAGGTTGTACCGTGGTTTGGCTACGAAAAAAACTTGGTGTTTCTTGGAACACAAAACATACATATAGTTTCGAAAATCATGGATACAACTTGAATTTAAATTTGGAGAACTAATTGGACTATGAATTCTTCACCACTTTTACTTTCCAGCTGACTGTATCATTCAACATTGCTCGAGCTAAGACAGTAGCTCATGCTTCCCACTGTGTACCCCTTTTCCAACTACTATTTTTTTTCTTTTCTTTTTTCAAATGTACAGAAACAATATATATATATATATATATATATATATATATATTTGTTTTTTTCTTTTTTTTTAATTTGGAGTACACTCTTATAGCAGCCTACCTTACTTCCACAGTATCCACAACCTTCATTTACTTAGAACTCCCTTTTTCTTCAAGTTGTACCACAATTTCCTAACTACATACTCAAGGTGGGTTTTATGGACATATAACTCAAGGTTTCAATAATTTAGCCCAATTTGGTTCACAATTCAATCTCTCATCTTACCAGGTAGCTTTTTGGCTCTAGTTATCATTTACCCTCAATCAAACAACATGTCTTCCTCATCCTTATCAATACAAGATAAATCCTAGCTTAACAAATTAAAGCAACAATTAATATCAAGACAATATGCCTTTCAATATTGATCTCAGTGTTACTTCCTCCCATACTGTTTCACTCTAATCCTATCAACTCTTGCTAATGTTAATTCTCCTATTGTCATGCAGTCTTCCTAACTTTCTGTCACTGTTAGCTCAAGCTTAAAAATAAGCATACACTACTTAATGCACACAAAATGTTTCAGTCACAATCCCAACAGTTCCATTACTTTCAGCACACAGTCATGTTAACACAACATATATTATGTTCAGCCATTAGTTCCTGTGCCTAAGCCTTGTACAATTATCCATCATGTGCAAATTAATACAGTTATCCATCACAAATAGACATTCATCAAAATTAAAAGACTATTCTACCACAGCTTATCTCTGATCAGCATTTCAAAATATCATCCCAGCCTTTGACATATCTACAGCTAATCAAATCAGCCACAAAAATTCTCCTTCAACAGTACCACAACAACCTTCAGTAGTTGCTCCTTCTTCTTGCTATAGCAACCCTCAGTAGTTGCTATCCTCCTCAGTTGTGTCCTCATTACTCGAAGGATTTCCTGATGATGTCTCCTCATTACTCACTAAATCTTCTTCATCAACTGCCCGATCTTTCCCCTCTGTATCTGACGATATCACAAACTGAGTCTTCAGAGGCTCTATCTCCTCTATAACAGCCAAAGTTCCTGCTACATTTCTCTTTGCCCTTTTTGATCTTCTTACTGGCTCAACTACAGATGGTTCCTTCATTGGTGAATCTGCCTTCTTTGATCTTGTCGACCTTCTTGATGGTTCAGCCACTGGTGTCTCCCTTGCTAGTGAATTTGCTTTTTTTGTTGATGGACCTGCTCTTTTCACTGGTGTTTTCTTTGCTGAATCTGCCCGCCTGACTGGTGAATCTGCTCCTCTGATTGGTGACTCTATTCGTGGTTCAACTGGTGGTTCAACTGATGGTTCAACTTGTGGGTTTGCATGGCTAGCTGCTACTGGCTCCTCTGTTACTAGAGCTATGGGTGGTTCCTTCTCTACTCCTGGTTCATTGAGTGGTTCATTCTCTACTCCTGGTTCATTGTTCACTGGTGCCCCTTTATTTCCAGCATCACTCTACACTTCATCCCCATCATTTTCAGCCCCTCCTACTGAACTTGGCCTGTCCTCAGGCCAGTTCAAATAAGAGGATAGTTCTTCATCATTCATGAAAGTCTTGCTCGCATGGCATGATACATCTGCATCATGAATCTGGAAATAACACTCTGCTGATCCTCCATATGAAACACATGTCTCATTATTCTTTTTTCCACTGCCTCTAGAGTTGGTGATGAGGGTGACTTAGGTGGACTTGGTGCCCTGTTTCTCTGTTTCGGATACTCTTCTACATTCGTACAATGAAGCTGAATGAACTTCAAATCAATTGGAGCTCAGATCTTCACCTTCGGATCAACAAATACTCCCTGGCTTTCACATAAGGCAGTGATCAATGCTGGGAACCGCAGAGTTCCTCTTCGTTCCCCTCTTCCTACTCTCTCTTCATCCACCACCTTCTGTATTTCATCATAAATTACCCTCGCAATATTGATGGTAAAGTCATCCTGCATCATTGAAAACAACAAATTGCTCTTCGTGACATTTATATCCGAAACATGCCCAGTTGGCATAACATTTGCCAGCATGAATGTCAGCTAGACTTGCACCAATGTCCTCATATCCCTTCTCCTTATACGTGTTTCCTTTCCAGCTTCAGTCAGCTGATAACCCTTTCCTGGCATGCACAGAACTGGTGCCACCTTCCTGTTATTGAACCCTTTCTTCCTGCCACATAACCTCTGATAATGACATTGCTCATCTTGTCTGCGATAAGGGTTCTCCAAAAGGTCATCAATAACTTGTGGACTGTACTTAATCCACCTTCCTCTTACCATTGTCTTCCTTCTATGTCTCTCCTGACATTCCAGATAAGCGTTGGAGTAAAACTCCCTCACAATCTCAGCATCGAATTTTTTCAATGGCTCAGCCAACCTCCTCCAATTGCATCTCAGTATCCCCATTAAGAAAGGGTCACAATCCCCAGGCTTGAAGTCTACTCTCCTTTCGGCAATAAACCCCAACGCTTAATCTGCTCATACCTTCTGACTTTGTTATCATTCAGAAACTTTTGAGCACTCTGCTGTGCTTGAATATTTGCTGCCTGCTCCTGCTTCGGCGTGTCGGAGGGTATGGCCTCATCAAAAAATTGATCAGCTCCTCTATATCGCTTGGGTGGACATCCTCTAACAGCTATATGCCTTACTAGTGGCATTTTCCCTGCAAACCAAAGTTAGCACCAATTGCTTCCTACAAACATCACTACCCTTTCATCGAATAGTCATGAACCTTAAAAACCAAAACTTTTGCCCCCAAAATATAACCCTAACTACTCGCAATAGATTCCAGAACCTATTCTACCATGGATAAACGACTTAAGATGACTGTCATAACCACAGGCAACTTCGCATTTAACAATAACCTAAAAAAATCCTACCTTGATTCCCAGAAAGTTGTTGAACAATGTTGTGTGTGCTCTGTGCATAAAGTGCGAAGTTGAATCGTCTCAAACTCGCTCAGTGCCAGGACCTTGTTAGCCAAGGCAATGTTCTGTTCTATTTAAACTACGCTAAGTGACATTTAGCTTGAGCTATGAAAATAGCTCAAGCTAAAAAAATTATTCTAACTGTAATTCAAACAACCCTAATCTATCCTAACCAACCTATACCTACCATGCATGACTTTCAAAAGCATTTAAACACTGGATTGCCTTCCAGCAAGCGCTCGTTTAACGTTATATAGCTTGACGCCCACTCCTAATCACTCAAAGTGATTAGTGATATGAGCCTTTCAAAATCACCACCCACATAGTGTTTTAGTCTTTGCCCATTCATTAGCCAGCTTCTTTTGGATTTAGGATCTTCTATTTCCACAACTCCATGTGATCTAACTTGCTTTACCACAAATGATCCTGACCATCTGGACTTTAACTTTCCTGGAAATAACCTCAATCGAGAGTTGAACAACAAAACCAGCTGTCCAGTTTTGAATTCCCTCTTCAACAGCTTCTTATCATGATACGCTTTAATTCTTTCTTTGTACAGACGAGAGGAATTGTATGCATTCAGTCGCATCTCCTCCAATTCAGTCAATTGAAGCATCCTCTTTTCTGCTGAAGCCTTAGAATCAAAATTGAGCCACTTGAGTGCCCAAAAAGCTTTATGTTCCAATTCCACAGGGAGATGACAAGCCTTCCCATAGATCAATTGGAAAGGAGATAATGCAGTGGGTGTTTTATATGCTGTTCTGTACGCCCACAGTGCCTCATCTAACTTCAGAGCCCAATCCTTGCGTGAAGCTGCAATTGTTTTCTCCAGAATCCTCTTAATTTCTCTATTGGACACCTCAGCCTGACCATTACTCTGAGGATGGTATGCAGTGGCAATCCGATGTTTTACTCCATAATGCTCCAATACTTTCTCCAATTGCCCATTACAGAAATGTTTTCCTCCATTACTGATCAAGACCCGTGGTGTACCAAATTTGCAAAAGATATTCTTTTTGACAAATTTGATCACAGTTTTTGAATCAGCTTTCTGTGTTGGAATAGCTTCAACCCACCTGGAAACGTATTCTACTGCTATCAAAATATACTCATTAGACAATGAGCTTGGTAACGGGCCCATAAAATCAATTCCCTAACAATTAAACACCTCAATCTCCTGAATGTTTTGTAAAGGCATCTCAAGTCTCTTTGAGATGTTCCCTGTCCTCTGGTACTTATCACAGTGTTGCACATGCATATGAGCATCTTTGAACAATGTTGGCCAGTAAAAACCAAATTATAACACCTTTGCTGCAGTGCGCTCCCCATTGAAATGTCCTCCATAAGGAGAATTATGACAATGCCACAAGATGCTCTGTGCTTCCCTGCTAGTCATACATCTTCTTAACAAGTTATCAACCCCTATTTTGAACAAGTAAGGGTCATCCCAAATGTACTGCTTGGCCTCCTTAAACAATTTCTTCTTCTACTGCCAATCCATGTTTTCAGGAACAATATTTGTAGCTTTAAAATTAGCCATATCAGCAAACCATGGCCTTTCATGTACAACCAACAACTTTTCATCAGGAAATTTATCCATCACTTCAGCTTCTTTAGCAGTAATTGCTTCATTAGCCAATCTGGATAAATGATCAGCCACATGATTTTCACTCCCCTTCTTGTCTTTGATTTCCAGATCAAATTCCTGAAGTAGCAGCATCCAACGAATTAGCCTGGGCTTTGATTCTGGCTTGGTCAACAAATATCTGATGGCAGCATGATCTGTATAAATTGTCACCTTAGAACCTATGAGATAGGCTCTAAATTTCTCCAGAGCATACACAATTGCTAGCAATTCTTTTTCAGTAGTAGTATAATTACTCTGAGCATCATTTAAGACTTTGCTAGCATAGTGTATTACATAAAACAACTTCTCCTTTCTCTGTCCCAAAACAGCACCAACTGCATAATCACTAGCGTCACACATAAGCTCAAAACTCAAACTCCAATCAGGTGCAGTGATAATTGGGGCTGTGGTCAGCTTCTCTATCAATTTGTCAAATGCTGCTAAACAATCTTTATCAAAGTTGAAAGGTGTGTCTTTATTCAACAAATTGCACAGTGGTTTAGCAATTTTTGAAAAGTCTTTGATAAATCTTCTATAAAAACCAACATGTCCCAAAAAACTCCCTATTCTTTTGACATTCGTAGGTGGGGGCAGTTTCTCTATAATCTCCACTTTTGCCTTGTCTACTTCCATGCCACGTTCAGAGATTTTGTGCCCCAATACAATGTCTACTGTGACCATAAAGTGACATTTCTCCCAATTCAGCACTAGATTTGTCTCAACACATCTTCTTAATACTGTATTCAGATTCTCCAAACAAGACTGGAAAGATGAACCGAAAACTGAAAAATCATCCATAAATACTTCTATGCAGTGTTTCACCAAATTAGCAAAGATAGCCAACATGCACCTCTGAAAGGTGGCTAATGCATTACACAGTCCAAATGGCATTTTCCTATACCCAAACACACCAAAAGGACATGTGAAAATTGTCTTTTCTTGATCCTGTGGATCAACTGTAATCTGATTATAGCCTGAATAGCCATCCAGAAAGTAGTAATAGGCTTTCCCTACTAACCTTTCCAGCATCTGATCCATGAATGGTAGAGGAAACTGGTCCTTTCTAGTTGCCTGATTCAATTTTCTATAGTCAATGCACATTCTCCAGCCAGTAACTGTTCTTGTGGGGATTAACTCATTTTTCTCATTGTGGATAACGGTTACTCCACTCTTCTTTGGGACCATTTGCACTGGACTTACCCAAGTACTGTCTGAAATGGGGTAAATCATCCCAGCCTCCAACAGTTTCTGCACTTCCTTCTTCACTACTTCCTTCATAGCTGGATTCAGTCTCCTCTGTGGCTGTGCAACTGGTTTAAAATCAGCCTCCATGTGTATTCGATGCATGCAATAAGCTTGACTGATTCCCTTTAAATCTGACAATTGCCAACCAATAGCCTCTTGGTTGATTTTCAGCACCTCAATTACCTGTTTCTCCTCATCAGCAGTTAACAGATTGCTTAAGATTACTGGTTTCTTTATGTCTCCACCAAGAAAATTGTATTTAAGGTGTGGTGGTAAAACCTTCAACTCTGGTGCCTCTTCTGTGACCACATTACCTGTCTCCAGTTTCTCTCTGTTTTCTGTCTTCTGGAAAAATTCCTTAGCATGATCTAACATAGTAGCTAAGGCTAAAGCCTCTGTATCACCCATTTCCACTAACTCCTCTACAGGTTTCGTGATGACTTGCAGCAATGTCTCTGAACTACTTAAGCTTTTTTGCACTCGAATGCATTCTTCATCTATCACATCAAGCCTAAAACAATCCTTTTTGTCATTAGGATGCTTCATTGCTCCAAAAACATTGAAACTCATTCCTCATCCTCCACACAGACCTTCAGTTTTCCCTTATCAACATCTATGATCACCTTTGTAGTCTTCATAAACGGTCTTCCCAATATCAAAGGTACATCTACATCTTCTTCAATATCCATCACCACAAAGTCAACTGGGAAAAGGAATTTATCTACCTTCACCAGCAAATCCTCTATAACTCCATATGGGTGCTTGATATATCTATCTGCCAACTGCAATGTCATTCGTGTGGGCCTGACATCTATCTCTCCTATTTTCTTCAGCATGGATAACGGAATCAAGTTGATACTTGCACCTAGGTCCAACAAAGCCTTCCCTACGTACAAATTTCCCACTGATATGGGTAGTGTAAAACTCCCAGGATCACGAGATTTCTGTGGAATTTGTTTTCTGAATGATGGCCCTACACCCTGGCTCCAATTCCACTCTTTCTTCCTCTGGAAATTTCCTCTTCTTGGTCAGCATCTCCTTCAAGAAACGTGCATAGATAGACATCTGCTGCAATGCTTCTGTAAAAGGTATGTTGATCTGCAAATTCTTCATGATTTCAGTGAATCTGATGAATTGCCTCTCAGCTTCTCGTTTGGAAGGTGCATGTGGATATGACACATGTTTCAATGGTACCTCCTTCTGGATCTTCCTCCAATTCTGATTTTTATCATAATTCTCCTCATCCTGTGTTCCACCTTCTTTGCTGTTTTCAGATGAAATTGCTTCTAGTGAAAGTTCCTGCTACATTTCTCTTTGCCCTTTTTGATCTTCTTACTCGCTCAGCTACAGATGGTTCCTTCAATGGTGAATCTGCCTTCTTTGATCTTGTCGGTGCCAAAAACTTGTTAACGGATTTTCAGCAAGTGTACTGAGTCCTCAAGTAATATAGTAAATAAGCAGAGTATCGTATCCATAGGGAACGAAATTTGATTGAAAACTGAATATGTATCAATATATGGTGAATAACAGCAAGTAATAATAATGAGTTTGTTTAGGAATTTAAAAACGTAACAATAAAGCAATTAAAAGTGATAAACTTAATAGTAATAAAGGCCTTGGGATTGAATTGTAACTTTCTCTCCTTCCCATACACTCATAATTAAGTAATTATGTCATCTCATTAAATTACCCTTCTGTGCAAATCAAAACCTTTTCAACCTGATTTCTCTAGCATTGAAATTCATAGATTAAATTATCTAGCTCTATTCCTAGTTACTAGATTAAATTAATCAACATTAAGAACATTTGCAATGAACAGTCATTACGTTACACTTCATTCCTGAACGTATACATACAATGAGTTGAACATTTATTTCCAATTTCAAATAATGCTTTCCAGTAAAAATAAGAAATCTAAGATATACAAATGCTAAACAAAACGTTAACAAAGGTAATTAAATTGAATGACATAAAAATAATATTAAGAGCATGTGAATTTGAGAATTTACATTCAATCCCAAGAAGAAGAGAAGTTAGCTACGCATGGTAGCCATGAAATTACAATAGGAATGGAAAAAGGAAAATTCTTGATCACAAAAGCGCTTCAAGAGATCTTCCAAAAGATGCCCCTCCCATGTTTAACCTAGCCTCTCTTTTATAAAAGATCTCTGCTATCTGTTACGGAGCGGCCGTTATTTCGCACTTCACACCTCTAGTGGCGTTGACGCTTTCGTTCAGAGCTTCTTTCTGAATTAAGTGAGTTTTAGCTCAAGCTCCCCCTTTAGCGTAAGCAAGAAGTCACTTAGAAATCTGTTTTTCTGCTCCTTTCCTTAATTCCACCGTTTCTCATTCTCTCTTCCTTCGAATCTTACCTAAATCTCAACAACATTTTCTTTTTCCACAACCAAAACGCATTAAACAGAAAAATCAACAATAAAATCTCTAACTAAACAAAATCCCTAAAAAACCTATAATTAAAACAGAATTACTGTTAGAAATCTTAACAACTCTATACGTAATTAACCAACAATTAACAGTTATCACAAGCATTTGTCATAGTTTTAAAAATGTATTCTAACATTTTTGAGATTTACATATTTATCCATAACATAAATGATAACAAATATGAATAATAAATTGACGTAAAAAAAACATTTACGTAATACAATATTATCAGTTTTTTTTTTCTTTTCATATGTAATTTCTATTAATATTGTTTAAAATAGATAATTTCTTTTTATTACTGAAATGATAAATCATACCACATGGTTACATAGTTTCATTGAGAAGAAAGGTGTGAATTTTGAAATCCTGTCCACATGATTTTAATTAATATCTTTAGTGAAGTAATATACTTGTATTTTTCATTTTAAAAAAATTGAAATAATTAATTATAATTAATTGAAAATAATTATTTATAACAGATACTTTTATTTTTTGAATCCAGTCTTTAATTAAATAAATAAAATAAATGTTATTACTATTATTATTGTCCTATTTAAATATACATTTAATATGTTTAATGATAATTATAAAAATATATATGTTATTATATTATTTAAATATATGTTTAATGTGTTTAATTGTAATTCAAAATGAATTAATTATAATTAATTATTTTAATTTTTTCAAAAACCAACAATTCATTCACAAATGCTAGATACATAGGATTTCACTTAAAATATTAATTGAAATCATGTTAGTTGGATACTATTTTAATCTCAACAAAGATATGTTCAAATAAAATCCTGCCAGTTAACATGATTTCTTTACCCATTTCGATAATATTTTCTTTATCTAGTTTGAATAATACTAATAGAAATATCACTATTATGGAAAGAAAAATCGAATAGAAGAAGACTAAACTAAAAATAGATTATATATTTATAAAGATGAATTTACAAATATCTTTTCGAAAAAAATAATTAAACAACTTAGAATAGGTGTCCAATTAAGTAGAAATTGATTTCATAAATACCTTATCATATTACAAAGATTTAAAAAATAATTAAAAATAGTTAATAGTATCCAAATATATAAAAATATATATATATATATATATATATATATATATATATATATATATATATATATATATTTGGTGTGTCAAAAAAATTAATGAATCTAGTTTTAGAATCTACAAATAGATTTCAAAAATTTCGAACTAATTTATATAGTTAATTTTTTGAAGTCAGGCCGCTTTGTTTAAAATTTTGGAAGTAAGAGTGTCAACTTCTAATATTCATAACTTCTTCATTTTTAAGTATTTTTCAATGACATCAATGTAATTTTAAGATAAGAGTCAACTTTCAAGTTTTCTCTATAAAATACTTGGACTCAGATAATTTAGTGAAGTCCAAGGCATGTGGTGAATTAAGTGTCTTGAACAACAAAATTTATGAATTTGTATTCTAAAAATTGTGCAAAATCCTATTAAAGTCTCCTCTTAATTTATAACATTTGAAAAATGAAGTTGGTCAAATAATATTCAAAATCATCGATAACGAGTCATAGACACGAAAAGTTAACAATTGGAATGAAAAATAAATAAAAGAATTAGTGTAAAAAAAAAAATCATTCATCTAAAACGAATAAAGAGAAAAAGACCCTTTCACACTGAAGGGATATGCTTCGTTCTTTAGGATATGTTTAGATGAGATAAAATAAGAAGAAAAATGAATTGTAGTTCTACAAGTTGAAATTAAGTTATACAACATTGTAAAAAGATTTTCATATGACTTATCTAAATTTTTACTTTTTTTTTTAACTTGTACATCGGATAATATTAACTTATGGAAGGTGAGTTCATAGTTTATATTTTTTTTCTCTGGAAGAACTGGAGAGAAGTTTGTTCAAACATACATCTAATTAGAATGATAACAAATATACTATGATTTGATCTTTTTTAACTTTTATTATTTAATTAATTTTCTAACTAGCTATAGTTAATGATATTTTTTTTTTTCATTTGATGTCTTTTCTTACAATTGAATACTTATAAAGTAAATATAAACTTCTAATATTTTTTAAGATAGGTCATGTAAATTTTAATATATCATATCATTTTGTTTTTACTTTGATCTACTTTACTTAAAAATAAAGTTGTAAATTTATAACTTTTCGATTAAAGTCTGAAAAACGATAAAGTTTTATGATCGGTTGACTATCAAATTTTTATATATAGAGAGACCGAGAGAGTGAGTGAGAGAAAGGGATATAATAAGTAAAGACAAATATTTATTTCATAAAATTATTATGGGTGTTCACACAACTCTTTTAAGATAAAAACAATTGAAAAGAAAAATGAAATATATATATTTTTTATAATTTTAAATTAGCTTACACACAACTTAAGAAAGTAAAAGCTTAAAAAAAATAAAAAAATTATAAAAATTACTTTATGCAATCGTTTATTAAGTTTATAAATAAGTTAATTTTTTTTTCTTATTTTTCTGTTTAAAAATATTCCTAGAGAAGTTCATTTAAATATGTTCTTTATTTTGTTAAGTAAATTGTCGAATTTGTAAAAGCTGAAATTCGATACTTTTTATCCAATGAAATTAACTAATATATATGATCATTATCCGTTTGTCTATTAAACTTTTTCTTACATTAATATTCATTCTAATTCTAAACATTGTACAATAATAAACTTAGGACGGATTCCTTCTGCATCTTAATACCCTCTGCACCTCCATAAGTTTTAAAAATATCAAAATTATCTCTGTAAAAATGATCAAAAGGACCTTTTGCTTTTTTTTTTTTTTTTAAAATACTGAACCGGATGCCCCCATCCGATTTACATTTTAGAAAAAAAATTGTAAACTAGATGAGGGGCCATCAGATTTACATTTTCATTTGCAAATGTGAATCGGATGGTCTTCCATCTGGTTTATATTTTGGAAACCAAAATGTAAACCGGACGCAGGACATCCGGTTCATACGAAGTTCATCTTCTTCTATACAGATTTATCGTCGACGGCAATCCAATCATCAAATTAACTATTATAATCATCAATACCATCGACAAATTGTTAATAAACATAATTTTTTTTATTTTTCACTTGTTTAAAGCTTTAATTCAAATTGAAGCAAATATGCACCTTTTCCTCCCAGATCTGCGATGCGAACGTTGCAGACTATCACCCACACGCACAGATCACTTTTGTTGACGGTGAAGGTAAAAAACATATACAATGACTAAACACTACAGTAAAATAGTGAATCGGATGCTAGCAAAGAGAGAATGAAGTGAATAAGAGTGGTTAAGGAGGTAATTGGGGATAGAGGATATTTTGATCCTTTATTATCATTTAAGGAGATATTTGTATTTTCCGCTTAACTAGGTGCAGGACGAGGGTATTGGACTGGAGCAAGAATTCGTCTTAAACTCACAAAAATGGAAAGACCACGTATTGCTCTAGAAAATATAGCCGTTACTGTGGCCAAACCAAAAAGCAATTCAAAATAATTCGACCGTTGGATAAATAGTCAAAACAATTGTTGGTAGTGTGTAAGTGTGAGACTCTTGCCTCCTTTCCCTGTAACAGTTGCAAAGTCCAGGAGAGATACAGAGAACAGAAGAATGGCAGTGAATGGAGAACAGAAACGCAGCCCCAGAAACCAAAAGATCCCATTAGCAGATTCCAATGTCCAAAACATGGCGACCCTTTTAACCCCAAGGTTCAAATCTGCAGCTGCTATGGCTGGTTGGGATGAAGAGGCACTGTTATTAGCCAGCCTCATCGTTGAAGACACGCCAGATAGAGATTCCAAGCACAAGAAACGCTCTCTTTTGAATTCCAAATCTCCATCCACCAAATCATCAAGGTAGTGCCTCTTTTTTCTCGACAAGACTTAGATACAACTTTCATAATCAGAATTGGAGTTTAGCCCTTCATAATCTATGTAACCCTCTCTAGTGCAAAATGAAAAATATTATAAGCTGAAACTTTAATTTTGATTGAAGAGCGGTATCGAAAATAGCTATCAATTTTTTTTTGGTGTGTTTTTGTCATTCTTTTTGTCCTTTTTCTTATAGTAAAGATTTTTTTCTCAAAAATTCTGCGTTTAGGAAACGTAATGCTCGGAGGACTTTACAGAAACCAATCCCTGTAATTCTAGATCTTGATGCGGAAGAAACTCCCGTAAAAGGTCATTTCATTATCTTGAAAGGGTCAGTTTTATGTTTATTTGCTTTCTTGTGTTCTCTTGTGACTAATTGTTTTGATGGACAGATAGTGGGAGAAAGAAGAAAGAAGAAAGGGCTTGTGTTAATAATGAGGGAAGCAAAGTAGGAGGAGATGGGAATGAATCGAAAGAGAAGATCTCGGGTGCCCCTTCTTCTAGTTCAGCTCTACCCTGCATTGATAAACTCAGGGACGAGCTTTCCTGTGCTGTAAGAGCCTTGTGATGTTTCGTGCTGATTTTGATCTAGTTTCAAATTTTGTTTTGATATGAATGTGATGATTTATTTGCTTTCTGCAGATTTGTTTGGAAATATGCTTTGAGCCAAGTACCACTCCTTGTGGTCACAGGTAAACCCTAAATCGAAGTCAAACACCCCACCAAACTGAACTTTTCGTCTGAACCATTGAAATAGCTAGAATTTCTCAATTTAATAGACTTCTAATAAAGAAATCTACAATTGTCAGCTATTGCAGACAACTATGCTAGAAATTTTCCATGAGGGTACTAAATTTATGTTTTAATACATGGATGTTTGATTTCTGATTTTTCAATTTTGCAGCTTCTGTAAAAAATGTCTACGATCTGCTGCAGACAAGTGTGGCAAAAAGTGCCCTAAATGCAGGCAATTAATAAGGTGTTAGTCTATATGTTTTTTTTTACTTTACAAAAAACATGTGTTCTGAATTAATTTCTGCCCCAAAAACATTCTATTTCGCTAGCTTATCTATATATTCTCTTGATTTATTGCAGCAATGGACGATCATGCAATGTGAACACAGTCCTCTGGAACACAATCCAGCTTCTGTTTCCCCAAGAAATTGAGGCAAGAAAAGCAGCTGGCTCCTCGAATTGTCGCCAACAAACTCAAAATCTGAGTCCAGAAACAGCATTTTATGCTAACCTAAGGAATAGAAGCATACAACCTTCTGGTGGGGTATCAAGCAGAAACACGAATTCAAGGAGGAGTGTGGCAATAACATCAACACAGGAGGATGAGGATGCTGCATTGGCTAGAAGGTTACAGAGAGAAATTAATGCACAAAGCCCGGGAACAACTCGAAGAATGAGGGCAAGAAGAGGGATTTCTACTAGCCAATATGAGGATGCAGCTTTGGCTCTAAGGTTGCAGAGAGAAGAGTTCATCCAAACTTTTAGAGGGAGCAGCCAGGAACAGCCTATTAGGCTACCTTCATCATCATTTGCTAGAGCAAATTTGAGGGCTATGGCATCTAGAGCCGTCAATCTTAGGACTAGTGACAGAAGAAGATAATTCCCGGGTGATTGTGTGAAAAAATATTTTGCACCATAGATAAGAGCATGTTAATCCTCGGGTTAACCATATGAATTTTTCTTTCACAGAAGACTGTTAAAGATGAATGAAGCATGTTAACAACTGTAGTTAATTATCGTGACCTTGTTGTATTGCTATTGGTTTTTCAAACTGAAGTGTGCAAACTCAACTCAGTTAACTTAAGACTTAATGAGCATTTTAAGTTGATTAATTTTGTTTAGAGCGAGACTATTGTGTTGTTGACCATGGAGCATTTTACAACAACTCTACTTTATTTCTTTTTCATTTTATGGTGATCTCATAATTTTAAGTAGTTTGTTGGTTTTGAAGGACAAACTAAATTATGCAAACTCAACCAGCATTTTGAGTTTGTTTTTATATCTGTGGTAACAAATTTCATCAAGTCCTACGTTAACGCAGTGCGTATATGTACCGGAGACTTGCCAAGAGATAAAGGTTGTAAAAGCAAAAACAGTTGAGTTTGATGAATGTAGTAGACAGAAATTTCGAGTCCCATTTTATTGCGAAAAGGATAATTATATCATATAAGATAGTAACAACACGAGAAAAGAACTAAAAAGAAACCTTATCACAAAATTTTGAAGAATTTAAAGATGTTTGAAATTTGAATCTATATAAAACCAAAATTTAAAGATGTTTTAAACTAGAACTTAATAAATAAATCTATACAAAAATGTAATTCTGTTGACCAAGCTGATCAATATTTTGGACACTGTTTATGTTTTAATGATACAGCAATAACATTGTGTTATAACTTTCATTCTTAATGTATGATAGATTCCTTGATGAAGCATGCAAATCTTATTGGTGGGATTGGAAGAGAAGTGGAAGCATGCAAATCCAATTGGTGGGATTGGACGAGAAGTGGCAAAAGCTTGCAATGGATAGATTCTATTGAGACGAGTTCTTAAAAGAGAGATTTGACCAATTTTCAAAAAAATGACTACGAAGAATCGAATTGAGAAGCACTTTGTGCATTATAACCCTACTCATTCAAGAGTAAAAAATACAAAGAGATGAAAGTCCTATTAATAGGTTAAGTGGTCAAACCTTGAGAATCAAAAGGAGGGAAACATTCAAATTCAAATTTTCCAATTTGATCCTAGAAAGGTGGTGTATAGAGTGGATCAAGTGTCACTTGTCCACTCATGTTTTCCACTTTTGAAGATATGATCAAAATGTGAAAAGTATGCACTTACTTGGTTGACCTAAGGTTTCTCTTAGACTTGAATAAACCTAACTTAAATCCTAACAAGATTACCCTAACCCTAGCCTACCATCCTACATTACAAGGCCTAAATGCAAGACCAAATAATTTAATCTGTTTGGTCTGAATATAAGCCCAAATAACTTAGACTACTTGGCCCAAGTATAAGCTAGTCTTCTTGTATCCTTTTGGTCATAGTCCTAGTTGTTGGTCCCTGGCTTAGGGTCTTCTATCATTCATTCCCTCTTGAGAAATATTTGTCTTCAAATCTATAGGTTTTGACTCATCATTTGTCCCACTTAACAAGGTATAAGATCACAAATATTAAAAGTGAGATTAACTACATATCATTTGGCAAGTCTAACAAATATGCATTGTCATTGATTCTCTAGAGAACTTGAAAAGGACTATCGCCTCGTTTGGACTTCCTATGGTTAGAAAAATTTGTCTTTATGTAAATGAAGTCAAACTCAATTTCCTTCCTCAAAGATGACCACCTTCTTCCCCTTATTGTTGTATTTAGTGTACCTTTTCGTTTGATCTTGTATTTGAGTTTTAACCTTGTTACGTAAGTACTTGACAAATTTGGCCTTGGATACCCCTTCCTTGTGAATAAAGTCATGAACATTGGGAAGAAGTATAAAGTCCAATGATATGAGAGGGTTAAAACCATATATATTTTCAAAAGGAGATATCTTAGTAGTCTTATGAACTACTTGGTTATAAGCAAGCTCAATGTGGGTAAGGTAATCTTTCCAATATTTGTGGTTTCTTCGGAGAACATGATGGAAACCATCCAACCTCAAAACCATTTGCAAAGAAGATAGAAGAAGATGAAACATCATAGAAGAAGACTAGGATAATACTAGATTTCTTCTTTCTTCTTAATCCTATACAAATTGTATAGGTACACATTCTTTCCTTGTAATTGTAGGTGTTTTGTATATGTGGGCTAGTTTTGGAACTTCAATTGAGCCTTAATTGGGGCTTGAAAAGTTAGCCAAAAGCCTTAGGAAACACAGTTGTCAAACTTAAGTTTGAAGCCTTAAAAAGTATTTAAGTTACCATTATATACTCTCTAGTTAATATTTTTTATTACTAGTTTTGAATTCCTTTAATTATTACGCCTTTTGCATCCAATACTATAAATTCTTTTAAACTTGATATTAAAGTCTTATATTTTGCTTAATTTTTCGAACAAGAAGGTTTTATTTTGAATAATAACTTAAAGGGAAAAACTTTTTTGGTGAAATTATAACAATCATAGTTCTTAACCTTGAAAATTGTTCAAAACATTAAAGTATAATACCTAAAGCTTGAATCTCCTTAGAGTCTCAACTTGTGGTTACTTTAGTTGTTGTTGTTGTTGTCATCATGGTGGAGGAGGTCCTGTAGAGCATCTTCCACTTGAGAATCTCCTTAGAGCATCTTCCACTTGAGGAGATCAACGTAGTAAATGCAACCTTTTAGTTGGCTTTTACATTCTTAACTATTTAGGGGCTCATGACATTTATTTTTATCATACTTTTGGGCTTATTTTCATAATAAAATCAACTCTTTCAATGCTTGGAATTTTCTAAATCCCATGTTTTGATCTCCTTTTTTAAATAATTTGTTTCTTGCTATAAATAATTGGTCACTTGAGTTTTAATTAAATTTTACTCTAAATCCCATTAATTTTGTCAAATAATTAAACAGGAATCATTAGATAAAGAAAAGCAGGATTGAAGCCCATGAAGGAAGAGATAAAAGATAAAATTTGACGTAGATGAATTGTGCCTGGAGCCAATTTATTTGGGTTCGGCACTAGTAGGACCAAGAGTTACATGGATCTGAATTACACCCGGTGCCACTAAAGCTAGCACCTTTGTGTATTTAAAGAGGTCTCTATATTAAGGTTAGGCGCTCTAGAAGGCTCCATTCCACTCCACTCCATCTGGGGGTCAAGCTACATTTGAGAGTCAGAAAAATGTAGCCTTGGGATGACGGCTAGGGTTCAGAGGATTCCATTTTTCTCCTTTTTGTGTATCCATGTTCCTCCATTGTTCATTCTTCTCATCGTGTTGGGTTTTGATGTAATCAATTGAATTCTCATGTAATCAATATTGTGTATATATATATATATCTCTCTCTCTTTATAAATTTGAGTTTTCCACAACACCCTGAGAGGGAGATTTTAATCCATTAGCAACAACATCCTGAGAATCTGAAGCCCTTTCCTTTAAATTAGGATTTGACTTTGCCACAAACATTGTTTGACTATGTTTTTCATGGCATTTTGATCATTGGTATCAACATGGCTGCACCTCCAACAAGAAGAAAGTATATAACCTATCATTTTACCAAAAGAACATAAAGGTGGCAATTTTTCATACTCCACATTAGCCATAAAGACAAATCATGTTCGTTCCACCAATAACTGTTGCGACAAATCTGAGAGGAGGCCAACATCCACCAAGACCCTAGCAAAAAAAGTCCCTCATTTTCTTCATAATACGATCGTCCAAGGCAAGAGGAGTTCCAATGCCTCTACTATGTCCTTCAGTTGCCAATTCTCCATGGGTAAACCATGAATGGAAAACCAACATTGAGCCTTTTTACCTTCATTAATCAAGGAACGAAATCCTTAGTCTATGCAGACGTGCGGAGAAGACAAAGAGAAAGGTTCCAAAAACTAATAACCAAAACCTTTCGCATATCTTCAAGGGAAGAAAATTCAACCTCAGAATCCTTTCCCAAGCGGAATAGCCTTCCAAGCAACCAAAGGACTCCACACCCACTTAGTATTTACACAAATCAAGATGTGTGAGGGGCTTATTTCCTTTTTCTAGAGCACCCTCCCATGGTGGTGTTTATTGCATTCTTCTAGGCCAGCCAAGTAAACGTCTTCAGAAATTTCATAGAAACCATATCCCTCTTTATACATGGTCAAGACAATTGTAACAAATATTAGCATTATTCAATGCTTGTGCAAAAGTCTTGTGTTGTATCCAAACGAATTGTTGTAGGTTTAGAAGTACCATGATCTTACTAATAGCTCAACGAAATTTGGAATCATGCAAAATCAAGACCTATACTACCAAGAAACCAAGAAAAAACAAGAACAAAAAAAAAAAAAAAAAAAAAAAAAAAAAAAAAAAAAAATAAAAAAAAAAAAAAAAAAAAAAAAAAAAAAAAAAAAAAAAAAAACAAAAAAAAAAAAAAAAGGCCATAGATAGAGAAAGAAGCATCTAGAAAACCAAAAATAAAATAAGAAAAAAATCAAATAGTTAAAAAACGTTGAGTGCGATTGAACCATATTTAGTACATTGAATAAAATTCGCAACACTAAGCAGAAATCAACATAACCAAATGGCAGTGAGAGTGAATCAAAACAGCAAAGCAAAAAGTTAATCAAAACAACAAAGCAAAAAGACATCAGGAAAAAAGGGAGAAGAGAAACAAAGATCATCACCCAAATAAACCACCCAAAGAAGGGAAGAAATCTTAGAGAGAATCTTGATATTCAACTTCGACTATCGGACTATATGTTTTATAAATTGATATTCCAACAATATAAGTATACGTCACTAGCTCTCATTTTGAATAAAAATAAAAAAATATATTATTCATCTCATCCCTTCCAAAAGCATTACTAAAATCCTTTTTTGTAACATATACTTGTTCAATGCATAATTGTCTAACTACCTATCCAAAATTCATAAGTACATTATAAAAGAATGTATCAAGAATTTAATGCAACTTTGTAGTTTTATAATCTAGAATTATTATTATCCTATCTAGGCCAAGGGTGAGTTTTACGCCCAAAATAAAATCAAGGGGGTGCAAAAAGTAATTCACTTATAATATGGAATTTGAATAAATGTTCCCATCAGGAAATTGGGTCACGAACCAATACAATTATTAAAAAATCACAACCCACATGAACTGTCACTCTCTACAACCATATTCAACTATGGATGTTTCTGTTAGATTGTGAAAATTTAATACTCAATCATTAATAATAACCAAGTTTCATTCAAATTTGACACCGAAATACATCGACGAAAATGTATAAGTATAAGGTGTTAGAGTAGGGAAAAACAACTTCTATTTAGACTAGCCAAGAGCAATAAAAAACCTTAACGGCTAGAACAAATTGGGACCTACTATGGGGTAGGTAAATTTTTCCTAGTCCCACTTTGAGAGAAAAACCCTAAGAGAAAAACCTTGAGAGAGGAAACCCGAAAGAAAAACCTTGAGCAAAACACCTCTTAGAGAAACCCTTCCAAGATGAGAAACAGTAGGCAACGTACACCCAATGGAGGGAACAACGATGCTCTGACCCATCAACATATTCTAGAAACTATGACCGAGTTGTAACGGAGTAACAAAGAGTTCAGAAAGTGATCGGAAGACAGAGAGAGAAAAAGGGAAGAAGCTTACATTGAGTACAAGCGGCTGAGAGAAGAAGCTGAGGAGGCGCGACACCAAATGGAAGAAGCTTTAAAAGCTTATGAAGAATTGTAGAAAGCTAATGAAGAGTTACAACAAGAATTGAGGTGGTGACCCATCAATCTAAATACGGGAGCCTCGCGGATCCCTTAAGTGAATGCAGATCCCCAACCTTTCACACAACCTTTCACACAGAAAATCATGGCGTAATAAGTGCCACCGCATTTCATGGTTCTAAAGATGGCTTCTTATTTGGGATTAGGGCATCCTGAAGCACACCTTAAGGCTTTCGGAGCCTAAATGCTAATCTCGGGAGGTTCTAATGTCGTCTGCTGCAAGATGTTTGTAGGCACTTTCACTGGAAAGACATTAGAATGGTATAGCAAAATTTCAAATGACACAATAGATTCTGAAAGAAACTGTTTTGGCTAAAATACAAGAGGGGGGGTGAGTTGGATTTCAAAATCTTTTTCCAAAAACTAGTTGACCTTTTAAGAAATTCAAAGTTGTTTAATAAACTGGATCTTTATTGACTTTACTGAGCAAGACAGTAGAATGAACCAGTAAACAGAATATAATCCAGTTACAATACAATGCAGCAAGTCAAACAATTTTATCAAATTTTGAATGTAAGTGCGGAAGCAATTTAGTTAACTGCACAGAAACAGAATAGAAGTTAACCACACAGAATGAATTGATCAACTCTGATTCAATCAACAGTTCGAATTATAATGAGTCAATCAAGAAATAAAATTCTTTTTATTAAAGAAACACTAATTAAAAGATGTTTAAGTCTTAAATCAATTATAGTTCAATTATAGATTCTG
>Ga0209700_100451_pt1 | contig 76146 bp, 35 predicted proteins | sample SiratroredBW_FD_187528 | JGI IMG/M metagenome (GOLD analysis project Ga0209700, IMG submission 187528) | Root nodule microbial communities of legume samples collected from California, USA - Siratro red BW (SPAdes) (version 2) | ecosystem: Host-associated > Plants > Roots > Nodule | place: USA... | reverse complement strand
TTGTGCAGAAAAACCCTTACAATAAGGTTAGGAAGAAAGAGCGCATAGGATTTTTTTTTTTAAAATAACTTACACGAATCTCATTCACACGGTTCATCAAGATGTAGAAGCCATAAACATAAGCTAAATCACCTTTTTAATTAGAAGTCAGAGCTAAGAAAACACTTAAACTAACACAACTAAATTTAAAATTATTAAAAAAATATAAAAAATTGCGACAATTAAAAAAAATCAGAAACTATAATATTTATAGCGATTTATTATAACCTCTAAAATTAAATAGCTTATAAAAAAATATTTTTTTATTGAAATTCTTTCAAAAGTGTTGAAGGGAACAAATTTTAAAAATAGAAAATTGCTTTTTAGAACACTTAAAAAACCCTAAAAACACAAAAAAAACTGCATTAAAAAATATATTTATTATGTTAAGAATGTGTAATAATATATATTATAATAGTTTACTGTTAATTGTTTAAAATCAATCTATCAGACTACGTCCATAAATAATGTAGTTTTTCATTTCAAGCTGGATTCTTTTCATTTCCATATAAAAGAGGTGGTTTCACACAGGATGAGTTCTGAATGAAGATGAAAGTAGAAAAGGAGACTTGTCTTTTGGCTCTCACAATGTTGTTCTTTTCTTTCTTTTTCTTTGGACCAAACAGCTTTTGCAAGATTGAGATCGATACGAGCACATGTAATTAATGAATAGGTAAATAGAGGGACCATCCTTCAGTGTAAAGCCAAAATCGTCAAAATGGAAAAAGAAAAAAAAAAGTGAAATGAAGAAAATTTTGAAGGTATACACAGTACTTAAGAAATAACAAAGATATATGCATGTGTTTTAGTCAGATACACTCATAAAACAAATCAACAAGAAAAGTAAATAGCGGCTCTTGATTCCCACCAACCATGCACCTTTCATTCATTTTACTTGTAGGAAGTGGCCATTAACAAAACTTATAAAGATTCCTTTTCCATAATTTGGTCCTTTGTGATAACAACATGGTCCCATGCATTCTTGATCATGGGAATACTCGTCCTTCAACAGGATTATATCCATGAGGCTTGTCTGCAGTAAACAAAACAAGGCCAACTTTCATATTAAATTTTCCCTATAATGTACATATAAGTTCATGAAACGAATGCTATGCATGTCAAACATATTTTCTCTAAGATCTTCACCAAATCCCTTATAACAAGCTTTCCCACCTACACATCGATATGATCCTTTCACGACACTAATATACAAATACTGACACAAATACCACACAATCTTTAAAATATGGGATACAAGTATATAACAATGTGTCAAATATCAAATACGAAATACATCACTTAAAAAGGAGTGTTCGAAATTTATAGTGAGACTAAGAAAAAAGCTTCACAATTGTGAAACAAAAACTAAGCAAGAGATGGATGTCTTGAGACCGAAAGTGAGGAGATTCCTTTTTCAATGGTCAATTATCTTTTCTGTCTTTCACGAAAGACAAATCCTAAGATGTCTATTTACCTTCTACTGTTTGACATGTACCCTTCAGAAACCTTCCTTTTTCCTCCTTGGGGAAGAACTTTCTACACTTTCAATTTGATCTAGGATAAGGAGAGGGCTTGAGAGGTACGAGTATCAATAAAAGAGAAAACAACACATGAAACAAACAAGTTCTTTTAAGTCACTCAGCAAAGTACCATAGAACTTTGGGCCACTGCAATAACGAGTAATTTACCAGTGGTAATAATCCGTGCATTTGACTCACATCCAACTATCACATTTTAAGGAGAAAAAGACGCGAAAATCAACCATAGTCATTACTTGTATACGCAAGAATTTGACAATATTCTTCACTGCGATGAAGATTACCGTCTTACATTATTTCTTCTCCATTTTTATCTTATCTTATGTCCCAACAAAATTTATTCTGCATTTGCTATTATTTAATCTCCTTTGTTATGAACACTCTAACTTTGGTTTCAAATACTTAAATATTCTCTTAGCGACTGTGAGAGAAAAACAAGAAAGAGGGGACAGAAAGTCTGAAAAGAAAACCGCATAAAAAATATCTCAAAATGAGAAACTTTCAAAACAAAAATTGATCTTCAACATTTCATTATCTTCACCCATTTTTTCCTAGTGAGAACTTTGCGTTACAAAGATTATGACTTACTTAACAGCTCAAATTTGTAAAATATAGTAAAATATTGTAGTATTCAAACTTCATTATCAAAAAAGTTATAATTAACACAACTCAAAAGTCACAATAATAAAATGATAAAGACAGAAAAGATACAAATAAATTTACATGATGATAAAATAAAGCTTTAAATCAATTAAATGAAAAGTTCAAGAAAGTGATAAAATAAAGAGAATGCAAATTCTGAATCTCACAAAGTCTGAAGTTGTCATAATACACGAGAATAAATCTATAAAAAGGTTTATTAACAAACTTTTATAGATAGTTACACCTGTCAGAGTGTTTAGTTAAGCAAAACATGATCGAAAAAAAGTCCTAATATATATACCATCTTGAGAGGTTTAAAAAAAAAAAAAAAAACTCCTCTTTATAAGAGAACAAATATTTCTTAAAAATAAATGTGATAAAGATGGTGATGGTTTGCAAACCATTAAGGATATAAACAATCTCTCAACAAAATATAAAAAGTACTCCAGTAACATAGACTAAATATAAAATTCAATAACGAAAAAAATATGTTCGAGATAAAAACGGGAAAAAGGTCTGAAGAATACAACAATAAAATTAAATGTTGAAGTGGACAAAGAAAAACCATACAAAAGTTTTTTGTTAATTGAGACTAAGTGCTAAATGCAAAATTTTTAAGTAACTTATGGATATTGAGAAAGTATGTAAAGATAAACAATATATACATGTCTAAAGTCATCATAGACAATGAAGATCACCTGGTTCTCAGACAAAGGAGCAGTGCATGTTGAAATTTTTCCATGCACAAAATATATTTCAAATGTTTTGTGTATACCTAAATTGAGATAGTCTATTGAGTGCAAGAGAGATAGAGAAGATCTATTCTCTAATAAAAAAAAATGAAGTGTATAAATTTGGTTTATTTAAAAGGACAAACCTTAGTTTAGTAAATTATTTTCTTGGGGGTGGAGATACTAATTAATCCTATGATGAAGTCTTCATCTCTCAAAAGAAGTATGTCATGAAGTATGTCATTGAAATCTTGAAGAAATTTCATATGAAGAATTGCAAATGTTTTGTGAGTCCGTGGGTGGTAAATAAAAGGTTTTTCTTAGATGAAAATAGAACCAAATGTATGGATATTTGTTTATAGAAGTCTATTTTATCTATTTGTAAGACTAAATTTGGTACTTTTAAGATTGTTATCAATATTCATGCATTTTTCAATATAAGTTTACATGAGTGTAACAAAAAGAGTTTTAAGATATATCAAATGCAAAATTGGTCCTGGTCTAAATTTCATGAAGAAGAAGATTGAAAATTGACAAGGCTACTTTCACTACAAGAAAAAAACTATTTACAAACCAATTTTTGGCTATCCAATAAAATGGTAACTAATTATGATCAAAACAGTCACTAAATTAGATCTTGGTTGCTTAATAACTATAAAATAAAAATAATAATTGAATTTAGTAACCAATTATCTCAAAATAATTTATATCTAACATTAGTTACGAATGTTTTAATGGCTTATATCATTAGATTCTAAATTTTGGTAATCAATTTAGAATCTAATGGTATAACTTATTAAAACCTTGGTAGCTAATGTTAGATATCTATTATTTTGACATAATTGGTGTCTAAATTCAATCATTACTTTTATTTTGTAGTTATTTAACAACCAAAATCTAATTTGATAACTATTTTAGTTACAATTAGCTACTATTTTATTTAATAACTAAAAATTAGTCTCTAAATAGTTTTTTTTTTATAGTGTCTAGAAGCTTCAATGATATAAAATGTATAAGGTATATACTTTGATGTGGGAGAAGAGTTTCTATAAAAGGAGCAAGATTTAGTTGCTCAACCCATTACCAAAATTGAATATATTTTATCAGTTATTACAACAAGCCATTTAATATAGAAAAAATAAATTGTGACACATTAACCAAACAAACTATTTTAAGAGTTGATAACGATTTTATTGTCGCAATTGCGACTAACCTTGTTTGGTATGAAAGAACAAATAATAACAAGGTTAAATATCAAGAAATCAGGGGCACAAAAATTAGAAAAAAATCATATTATTAGAGCATATAAATTAATAGATGGACATTTTCAAAAGACAAATTCGGATTACTAAAATCGAAGACTTTGAGCATCCAAAAAAACATCTTAAGAAAGAGTAATTTTGGGAATATTTACAAAGTTTGATGAAGTTATTGATGGACTTAACGTCATATATGTTTCTTTTTCATCAAACAATGCATTTGTTTCCGTCATCATATATTGCTCATTTAATGAAAATAAGACTAAGTTATTTATGATATAATTCTATTTTGAAAAGTTTCTTTTAATTGATGAATCTTTATTAGACTTATTCTTTAAAAATCTCTTTAAAATTGATGTTTCTTAACTATAATCTTAATTTATTTTGTCTTTTCATCTGCAAAGCAACTTATTTTTATTTTCTACTTGTTTCTATGGATATGGATGTGCCATAAGGTATCTTTCGTCTTGAATGAGTTTTGATTTCTTCAACACTTTTTCATTTACGTACCTTTCAAGTAAACATTTTTCAGAGGTAAATATCACATTCAAATTGAAAATGGCAAAAGGTAAAAGTATATCATAAACATCTTCTTCTAAGGGGAGTGACTGTAATTTTTGGCCCTGAACCTCTAAATATCACGAAAGGGTTGAAAAACTTAAGCTCTCCTCGTCCTTAGCATCAATGTTGGAGTGCATTCCGGCAATAAAAATCACCATTAAGTACCCCTACCTCAAAATCATTAAAGGGAGAGAGAAATCATCACTTTCAGCTATAAATTCTTGCTTGTGTACAACCAGCTACATCTTCAATCTCTCTCTCCCTCTCTCTTCCTCACACACTTCAAACACCTGCAGGACAGCCATGTCAACACTGAACCATCTTTTCGATCTTCCAGAACAGATATGTTACGTAGAATGTGGATTCTGTGCCACAATATTAATGGTAATCACTTCTCCAGAGAGCTAGTGCATGCCGTACTGATGTTCATGTGTTGGTTTTAATTCTTCTTTTCCGTATTTCTGTTTCCAATTGAATGTTGTGAGGTGCAGGTAAGCGTCCCATGCAGCAGTTTATCAATGGTGGTGACAGTCAGATGCGGCCACTGCACAAGCCTTCTTTCTGTTAATATGAAGAAAACTTCCTTTGTGCCTTTCCACCTTCTTGCTTCTCTTACTCATCTTGAGGTGATCTTGGTACCTTTCATTCTCTGTCAATTCTTTATTTCTAGTAGGAGTAGTGGTTGGTGAGTCCATTGACCCACTTATTTACCTTTTAAGTTCAAATATGCTCTTCATCCATCGAAGCATCACCATTTTTACTTTTAGTTTTTACAAAAACTAAAGGTTAGAAATGAATAAAAAATTTATGAAGATTAAAACAAAAGAAAACTTGTGATATTTTCAAGAAACAAAGAACATATTCAAGCCTTATTTTTAACTTCATGGTGATTAAATATGAATACATTTGGAATAACCACATTCTCCAGCCAAACGAAGGTAGTTCAGAAGATGGTGCAAACAAGACTTTGAAAAGCTATAATGCATCCAGAATGACCTATTCTGATTGTGAGGAAGAGAACATGCCTCAAATTTCCAGTGTTGTGAATAAACGTACGTAAAAAAAAAAGAGCCTTGAATGGTATTACTGAGCTTGAAGCAAAGTTTTGATGTGTTCCCTTATAAGTTTATTCATTTTTTTTTTATGACTGGAATCTTTTCAGCCCCAGAGAAGAGACAGAGGACACCATCTGCTTATAACCGCTTCATCAAGTAATATTTTAACAACACAAATTTTGTGTGCATAGACTGCAAAATAAACCATAAATTTAAAAGTTTGGATAATTCTAACGTTGATATTAGTTAAATGCAGAGAAGAGATTAAAAGGCTAAAGGCTGAAAACCCTAAAATGGCCCACAAAGAAGCTTTCAGCACTGCAGCAAAAAATGTAAGGCTTTTGAACTGCATAGTAACTTGTGGTGAAGAAAGGCACTTTAGTTAGCTAAAAGAAATAGTGAATATGTTTATGTTTTTGGTGAGTTTTAGTGGGCCAATTTTCCCCCTTCTCAGTGCAAAGGAGAAGCAGACAGCTGTAACCTTGTCGCTCTGGATTGCCATGTAGAGTCTCCCAATGCTTCTCAGGTAAAACTTGTGTAATATATGCAACTTCTCTTGCTACAATAATAAAGTTATATAGGTAATTTTTCCAATAATGATATATTTTATAAGTATTTAGTTATTATGAAATTCAATAAGGAATTATTCTAATGTCAAGTCTAATTAGAACTAAAATAAAATAATATACAAATAAAAATGCATTTTTCTCATTTTGCTTTATTTTTTCTTATTTAAATACTTTTTTTTTATCGTTCATTCCAAAAGCTTGTTCAGTGTGTTTCAATACGAGCAGATTTGTTTTGGCAGAGTGGTATTGTGGAGTCAATTTACCTTCTATGCAACAGAGAAATAGTACAATTACTCAAGCAAGACTTCATTGATTATTTCAGTAGAAAAGACTTATCCTCGTCACACTGACCTATCAACGTCACATCGAACCGTTTATTTATTACAAAAGCATTCTAAATAGTTATTACATTACAGAAAAAAATTATGTTTTTATTCTCATAATTTTTATTCAATCTTAATTTTAATTCATGTGTTTTTTGAATTAATATGTTTTGACACTTTTTTTTAATCTCAGTTGGCAAACTTCAAAATCCCACATAAGATACTTAATATCAAATCTCTCTTATTATATACTTGTCTTGTAATATTTTTAATATATGATATTATTTTGAGATACTGTATTTCTTACCGATAAATCTTTCTATATAATATAAATATAAAATCTCTTATTAGCATTTTATTTTTATTCTAATAATAAATCTTATTTTCAAATAATAAGTAACACTTTACAAGGTACACAATATTTTTTTAATAAAAAATCATTATACATTTTTTTTTCTTTTATTTTGAAGATTTTGATCATTTTTATAAAATATTATTTTTCATGATGAAAATATTAGTTTTTTTCTTTAATTCAAAATCTAATAAATAATAAATTTTATATTCAAAATCTTATTAGTAGTTCAATTCTTACTCCTATATATATATATATAAACCCTCCCATGCAGTTAAAATCCCATGGCAATTATAATAGCATGTTCTGCAGCAGTTTAAACTAGATTTTAAACTTGACACAATTCCATAATAACACTAATTTTATAGAAGAAGTACTAAAACACACACCCATATTGTGAGAAGAGAACATAGAGAAAAATTTAATTCAGTATTTACATTTTTTATTATAAAAGAAGCATAATGCAACAGACTAAAATTACTTTTTTTTTATTTTTTATTACTTTAGTAAAAAAAATAAGAAAGAAAAATTAGTTTCGCTCTTTATATATTGTTTTCATATTTTTTAGAAAGGGTGTTATTGTTTTATTTTTGGAGTTAGAGAGAAGAGTATATTATAATTTTTTTCTTTAGTGAAATTATTTATTTTTTGTTTTGTTTTTATTTTTATATTTTATTTTAGTTGAGTTTTTATGTTATTATTTTGATACTCAATAGTAGTGTAAGAATTTGGTTCCATAAATCTATTTTGTTGTTATTGTTATTATAGTAATATTGTAGAAAAATTTGAATATGCTTTGTGATTGAAGTTAGTCTGATCTTTTATATAAAAAAATTATTTTTGTTACTAGATATAAAATGTGGTAGTGGAAAAGTGCATGTTTAAGAAAATTTTGTTTAGGGAAAAACTTTGGTATTTAAGTGTTTCCATTAGTGACCCATTTCTATTTTTTGGAAACTTACTTTGTGCAGTGGTTCACATTCTATCATCATTGTTATAAGAAAGTACTATTTATAATGAAAAATGCATAAGTTAATTTTAAAGTCATGGAAACAAATTGTGAGATAGAGAAGTTTAATGAAAATAATTTCTAGTTGTGTAAGATAAAGGCAATTTTGAGAAAGGACAATTGTACAAATGCAATTGAAGAAAGAACTATGGACATCACAAATCAAAAGTGGAAAGAAATTAATGACACTACTATTGCAAATTTTCACTTTGCAATGTGAAAGAGATTTGGGACACTCGTCAAATTATACAGGTTAAATCACTTCACATAAGAATATTCTTAAAGGAAAAACTTTATACTCTCTAAATGCATGAGTCCACATTAATGAAAGACCGCATTAACAATTTGAATACTTTATTTGCCCAACTTTTAGCGGTAAATTTCAACAAGTTGAAATGGAAGGTGCAAAGCTTCTACTTCAAAGTTTACTTGATTTGTGTGATCAAATCATAATGAATATAACAAATATCAATATTGATGGACACCTACACTTTGATGATGTTGTCGGTTTTATTATTGAAGAAGAATCTAGACGAGAAAGTAAGGTAGAAGAGGTAGAGAGTTCAAAGCAAGTAGAGTTTTGATGATGATGATGATGATGATGATGAGGTAGGTCAATAGAAAGTTGCTCTAGTGGAAGTCTAACTCATGCTAGATGAAAGTCTCTAAGTAAGAAACATCTCAAATGTTATCATTGTGGCAAAAGATGATATATAAATAACAATTGTTAACATAGAAAGAATTGAGGAAAGAACTCTCAAGTATTAACCTCATAAGGTTGTGTTGCAAGTACCTCAACAGACAAAGATGCTTTGCTGAGTGAAGTAGTAATTAACTTTAACAATGGAAAACAATTACATGAGAGGTGGATAGTAAATTCAGGTCCAATTTGGCACATGACTTCACACCTAGATTTTACACTTATGAACCTATCTTAGGTGGATCCATGGTAATAGAAAATGATCATGCCTTAGAGATTTCTAGAGTTGGTGTTGTCAAAATGAAAATGTTGATGGTATTGTATGTATAATTAAAGGGTATGACATGTGAAGGACTTCGAGAAGAATCTATTGTCTATTGGACAATTAAATGACCTCAGGTGTAAGATCCATGAAGGTAAAATCTTAAAGTTGGTTAGAAGGAATCTAGTAGTGATGAAAGCATAGAAAATCATGACAAATTTATACATGATTTTGGGAGATATATTGCAAGAAGTAGATGCAACAATTGCATTAATAAGTCAAGAAGAAGCGGTGATAATGTTCCATCATAAAATTGATTATATGTTAGAGCAAGGTCTAAAATTCCTTGCAGAACGTAATCTTTTACCTAGAATTAAAGGGGTTGATTTACCTAAGCAAAAAATGTGTGATAAGCAAATAACATAGATTAAAGCTTGGTAGAGTGGCTACCAAAAACAAACGCATATTAGACTTGATTCATTCATATGTGTGGAAAACACTGATATTATTCCTCGGAGAAGCAAAATATTTTACATCATTTATTAATGATTACTCCAAGAGATTGTGGGTGTGCCCTATCAAGAAAAAGTCAGATGTGTTTCTAGTATTCAAGGAATTCAAAGCACGAGTAGAGCTTGAAATTAGGAAAAGAATTATAAGTGCTTAAGGATAGATAATGGAAGAGAATATGTAGATGGAAATTTTGTAGCATTTTGTAAGCAAGAGAGTATTACGAGACAATTTATGTTACATGTACACCTCAACAAAAAGGTGTTGTAGAGTTGATAAACAAAATCTCCATGATAGAACAAGAGTGATGATGAGAACGGGAATGACCAAGTCTTTTTATGCAGAAATAGCTAAAATCGCCTATTACAAGATAAATCGATCACTATGAACAATGATAAGTTTGAAGACACTGATGAAGATATAGAATGACAAACCAACTGATTATTCTTACTTACATGTATTTTGTTGTCTTGTGTATGTGATGTACAACTCTCAAGAGATAATAAAGTTAAATCCAAAATCCATAAGATGTATATTCTTGGATTATGTTAACAATATGAAGGGGTGTCGCCTGTAGGATCTCACTACCCACAAGGTTGTTGCTAACATTAATGGAGTTATTTTTAAAAAATGAATTGCAAAATGATCTAAGAAATGACAACCTTATAGAGGACACTGTCATAGTATAGATAGAGACAAAACCTTAAGATGATTCCTCTGAGTTAGAACAAGAGCCAAATGAGATTAGTAATGGAGGACCCCGATGATCAACAAAAGAAAATGTTAAACCATCTTGGCTCTCACAATATGTTATGACACAATTATAGGTATTGTCTTCTAAATGAAGAAGGAGAGCCTTCAACTTCTCAAGATGTTTAGTGGTTTAGATCCTTCTTTTTTGGATGACGTTGTAAGAAGATATATAGGCTCTTTCCAAAAATAAGACATGAAAGCTTGTTGAACTTGCTAAAGCTTGGAAAGTCAATGGTTTCAAATGGGTCTATATGATCAAACGAGATGACAATGATCAAGTGAAATAATAACATGCTAAATTGATAGTAAAGGGATATGCTCATAAATAAGGGGCTAACTTTAGTGATATATTCTCACCAATTGTTAGATTCACAAAAATTAGAGTTATTTTGGCCCTATGTGTTGCATTTGATTAGCAATTAGATGTAAAGATTATTTTTCTTTATAGAGAACTAGAAGAGGAAATATTTGCTAACTAGGAGGGTTTAAGATATAAGAGAACTTTGTTTGCAAGTTGAACAAATATATGAACACTTTAAAGCAAGTGTCTAAGTGTTGGTACAAGAGATTTGATTCATTCATTATTAGTATCAGTTACAACAAAGTGAGTTCAAACCATTATACCTTTTACAATAGGTTTAATTAGAATGATTTTATCATATTGCTATTATATGTAGATGACATGTTGTTGTTAGGTCCCAACAAAGCTTGAATATAACAATTAGAGGTGTAATTGGTTAGGGAGTTTGATATGAAGGACTTGAGACCATAACACAAGATTTTAGGGATGCAATTTCATTGAGAGAGAAAAGATAAGCAAGATTGAAAGCCAATTTCTACCTTATTTCCTGTCCATTGTAAGTTATTCTCAAGTACGAGTCTTAGTAATGAGATAGAGATAAAGGAAATGTCTTGAGTACTATATGCATTAGTGATGGAAAATCTTATGTATGATATGATTTGTACAATACCATACATTACACGAGAAGTGGAGTGATTAGTAGATTCATATTAAATCATGATGAAGTATACTAGCTATTAAGATGATCCTTAGATACATTAAAGGAACCTCAGGTGTTGCATTGTGTTTTGGAGGATCAAAATTAATTGTCAAAGACTGGTTTGATTCAGATTTTGCATGTGATCTTGATAAAAGAAGATCCACTACTGGCTATGTATACACTTGTAGGAGGGCCGATAAGTTGGTTATCCAAGCTATTAGATCTAGTAGCTTAGTCTACTAACGAATCTGAATACATAGCAACTAGCAAGCATGCAAGGAAGGTAGGTTAATGGAGGAACTTGACCACAAGCAATAAAAGCTTGTTGAACATTGTGACAACATTAAAGTATCTTACACGTTGTAAAGAACAAAGCACATAGGTATACACTACCACTTTTTTTCTAAACGTAGTAGAGGAAGGAAGTGTGGATATGCAAAATATTCACATCGATAAAAACCTAACAAATGTTATGACAAATTTGGTTAACACTGAAAAGTTTATATGGTTCGATTCTGGTGTGGCCTATCGGAAAAATAAGCAACATAATGGTAAATAATAAAACATAGTTTGAAAATTTGATTAATTTTATCAAAATCTTCAACTGGGAGAATGTGTAATGAGAAGTCTTATATCTGAAAAAATTACTTTAATACTTACTTTTCTTTTATAAGAGGAACACAATGTATTTACTAGTAAGACACACCAAAATCACTTTATTTTCTTTTCTATTCCTTTGTTGCTTGAGAAAAAAAATTCAGAGAAAGAAAATAATATCTCCTCTAAAGTTCTCTTGTGTAGTTATTTTTTCTACTTTTAAGGAAGGTTTTATTGTTTTCTCTTTAAATCTCTTTAAAGTTACATAAAAGTGTATTATAACTTTTTTGGTTTAGTAAGTTATTGTATATTTTCTATTTTAGTTATGAATTCTTATTTTATTATTTTGTTTATATATATATATATATATTAAAGTTTGTCAAATATAACTATTAAAAAAATATAAAGATTAATTAAGATCAATTATAAGTGAAACTACAAGTAACAAAAAACATGTTTTTCACAATATTATAATTAAAAGCACTTATACACACAATTGATTTACAAGCTTATGTTCGTGAGACTGATTTTAATACTTAAATAATTGAATGTACTAAAACAAGTGGTAGATGATATGTTACCAAGAAATCATAACTTTTACTAGTAGGTGTAACTCTGCTAAAAAGGAACAGCAATTTCCGTAATGTAGTCCCCACACTGTGTTGTATTTGTAATGTAGTGACTTTCTAAAGTAATGTAAGCCTACCCTGTTTACAATACAGTACTTTGCCATTGAGTGTATATGACTTGACTTCATTTGTGGAACTTTAAGGTCAACAAAGAAGGCCAAGGTTTCCGTGGAAGAAAGGTTCCTAGGAATTCTGTCTTGGCAAGGACACCTTTTGAGTGAAGGCCAGCACACATAACAACAACCTGTTTTCTGTCTTAACACTGAAGTTGCCACTGCCTCATTTGCCTTCTGAAAAAAGACGCTAGATAGCTAACAATTTGAAACTTGAAACTTCAATTTTTTTTCACTCCAAATTTCACACTCACTTTACACCTGTGCTATCTCTCTTCCTTTCCCATTGCATATGTTATTGTGACTTTACATTTAACACATTTAGATGGGTGTAATGATGGAGTATAAAGAGTGTGAATGATAAAACATTCATTATCTTTGAGACTTTAACCTTTAGAAAGTGTCTTATAGTGCTGATTGATAGTTTTGACTTACACCCTTTTGTGATCCAACATATCAGCTTCATTTTTTTTCGGGATCACACAAATGTTTGTTGGTCAAGGGAAAATTTCTCCATATATCTCTAATAGTGTTTGAGTTGGTATTTGGAATCAAGTTTGAGAATAAAATTAAGGTGAAATCACCGTAAAAACAATTATTTGTTACTTCAAAAAATCACGGTGATGTCAACAGTGTTACCAAATCTGCAGTAACTCAATCAGCTAGTTGTCAAGGTGTAGTTTGTTTTATAGAGTCCAAAACTAGCAGAAAAGCAAGAAAAATATTACTACTAACTTTTCCAAGAGAGTTATAAAGGTTCTATCCTTAAGTTTGATTCATTCGAATTAACTGTCAAATTTATACAAGTAGCAATTACAGCTTTCTTTCAATCAAAATGCTAGAAGAAGGATCACAAACTAGACACCAAAAAAAGAAAAAACAAAATCAAGAAATCTGACCTGAACTTGGAAAATTACACAAAAATAATGTAAAAGACTCTAATCATTTATATTTCATTCTTACACACCAAACGTTAAAGCTAGTGCGACAATGGTACAATTTTATTCTTTAATGCTTTCCAGAAAAGCATCTTGTATTAAAGAACCACACGCCATATGTGGCAGGAAGAAGAGTCTGCACCCACAAACCACTAATGAGATATACCGACTAAATTAGGCTAATTAATAATTTCTTGCAATGTTTAGTCATTGCTAATATTTCCCTGATCCAGTTTTTTCCAAATGGTAACAGAGAAATCTAGCTCACTCTTCCCTTTGTAGCGTGAGCCTCTATTCACTTTATCGTTTCCGGTGTTTTCTTCTAGCCAATTTTGATGCCCTTTGAAAATATCTACCTGAAAAAGGAAAAAACAAAACTGGTGATAACCATTGCAGCCTAACCATACAAAAGGTTAATGGTCATAAACTGTTGCTGGGTTGGAAATAAAATCTTGATAATTAGTTTATATGTTCATACACGTCTCAGTTCAAAAGATTAAACACATCTTAGTTCAATGGATCTTACTTTTGAATGGTCTGGGAGTGACAACTTGCAAATATGCTCTAAAGAATTCCTTGTTTTCCTTTTGCAACTCTTTCCACACTGCACAAAGTAACATAATTTAACCCACATGATCAAGTTGTAGAAGGAACACCACAAGTGCTATCAAGTGAAGATAATGACCTGTAACAGTAACGAGTGGTTTAATCCCTGCATGTTCTGCCAGAGCCCTTATGCACTGTTCTTGGCTCATGTGAAACAGCATGCACCTCTCAATGAGATTCTGAACCTGCATTATTTTCCATGCACGAAGGTTACTTGGAGCTTATAATATAAATAAGTAATCAAGCCAATAATACTCTTTAAAGTACAGTGATGTAAGTTCTATATATAATATAATATCACAAAAGGGCACCAGGTAGAATATATTACCATCCTAATATAGCTATGTGGGTGGCAATACAAACAAGGAAGCGGGTATTGGTGACTGTGATGCATTGGTGTAGCTAGTTATGGAAAAAAACAAAGAGAATAAAGAAAGGAATAGAAGAAAGAAAACAAAGGGCAAAAGTACACTGGATTAAGATATTTTGAGGGGGGTTTATATAGTAGAGAACATACAAATTAGTGTAACGTTGTCTTATCCACACATATCCAGAGTGAAGGGCTCAAATAGCTCGAGAAATCCTAACGATAGATTCACCTCATCTTTAAAGGGATAAGAGCAGTGCTGTTCCCCCATCTTCCACTCTTTTTATCTCTTTTATTCTTTTTCTTAAAAGAGTGAATATGTGCTATTTACAACAAAAATGTGTACATGCCAATCACCACTTAAACTTCAAACCTCAAAATTCGATAATTGAAGTAGTGACCAAACATGTCTGCCTTTATGATGTTACCATTTTCTGTTTAACCAAGAATCTCATGTTTTATTCTCAGTTGTTATATGTAAGAACTCATTAAACAAGTATTACAAGTCAGACTGATGATAGTAATAAGCTGAAAGAAGTGATGACAGAAAAAGAAAAACAGTAAGATTTAAGAGTGAAAGTAAATGCCTCATTTGTTGCGGCAACATTTGAAGGTCCTACGATCTTGAAAGAGTCTGAATATGGAGTGGTCCTCTTTTCATGCACAGATGCCACTTGCTTCCGTGTGAGTGAAACATTATGCAGATCACGACAAAAGGGAGAAAAAACAAAAGAAAAAGGTGGAAAGAATAACACTTGCTCCCGTGCTAGTGAAACAATAGATTCAAATCAACGTCAGAGGAAAAAACAACAAAAGAAAAGAAAAAAAAGGTGTGAGGAATATGATTACCATTACCTCATCTGATACTACAACTCAGGCAAAATCATTTATTGAAAAATATGAAAGAGGTAAAAGATGTGAAATGCGATGGAACTGCGTGTTTGAATTTGGTCGCTAGAATATACATTTTATACGTGGCTCAGAACCATATCCTATAACCAAAAAGGCACACAAACTACAAATCGTTGGTTCTCTTTCATGCGAATTAAAGTGGATGGGACTCAATCATTTGTGCGAGTACTTTCAAATTAATTTGGATTACAATTAATTTAAGCAGGTTTTTGTACAAGAAAACTATAAGAAAATTGTGATTTTTAGAAATAATTAAAATTTATTTAGATGATTATAAATATTTTTTAAAATGTTTATGTAGGTTTCCTTGAAATTAACAAATAATTTAACATTTTTAGAAAAAAAACGTTAACTAATTATTATATTAAATGATTTAATAAAATTAATGCGAAATAAGACTTTTTTTAATTTGGAAAAGTTCATTTTAAAATCCGTCAAAAAAATTTTGTGGAAATCATTAAAAAAAAAATCTCTCCAAACATTAGTCTGGGTAATATTATTTTCTAAGAATTAAATAATGAGAAACCAAAATTTCAAATGTTGGATTTAAAAAAAAATCAAAATTTATGTACAATTTAGAGATCAATTTTTAGCTACCAAATGAAATGGTTGCTACTTGTGACCAAAATAGTCACCAAATTAGATTTGATTGCTAAATAATTACAAAATATATAAGTAAGTAACCAATTAAGTCAAGACAATTGGTATTTAACATTAAGTACCAAGCTTTTAGTGACTTATATATTTTGTAGTTATTTAGCAATCAAAATATAATTTAATAACTATTTTGGTCACAATTAGCAATCATTTCATTTAGTAGCTAAAAATTAGTCTTTAAATAACTTTTTTTCTTAGTGAAAATGTTTGGTAAGTAATTAACATCTGAGTATTTTTACTTAAAAAATAATATTAAAAATTATTATAAAAAATTTTATCTAGTACATGTAATGTAATACGATAAGAAAAGTGTTGAGAATCTAACGAATAGGGAAATACTCAATAGAAGATTAAGATCATATTTGATCCAAAAACTCAAATCATTAAGATTATGGCCATTTTCACTTATATATTATTTACTTTGTTTATTTCTACCTAAAGAACTTCAAATTCATATTTGTATTAAAAAAAAATTAGTTAAACGTAAATATCTCTTACCTTCCCAATAAACTCTTTTTTCTTCTATGATAATTCAAATCTCTAATACAAGAGTATTACTTGATGTAAGAAAAGTCTTTGTAGTTCCTGGATAATTTATAAACTCCTTTTCAAACAGGATACACAAAGATTGTTTGAGATATGCGAAGATTTTTTTTAATCATTTAAGCAATGAATATATTATTTGTTATTAGATTATATGTTTATTCTTATTTTTGTTAAGATTTGTGTTTGATTTTTTGTGGGATTTTGGTGGGAGAAAAGTGTCTAAGGATTGGATCATGTCCTCTTCGGCGTGGGTCATGTTTGGCCCAATTATGTGTCGATCACGCATTTGTCCCATCTTCGTTCGGAAGCTCGAAAGCTGAGCTTTCACCATGACATAGTTTTATAGAATACAACTCTTCCTAATCCTCAAATGGTTACTAACAATGACCCAAAATATCAATAAGTTAAAATTTAGCAAGAAAAAGTTCAAGAACTTTGTCAATAGAATATTGCTTCTATTCACTAATTTTCTTAAGCTCTAATTCAAATTTGACTATACCAAATGAAACATTTTGAGTAGGAAAGGTCCAGTAAAAATTTCAACACAATTAGAAAAGATGTCACTATTGGATCTTTAAAATAACTAACACTAGCGATGACAGAAATTTGTTGTGCACGACAACACTTCACAAAATATTTAGTGCTTCTTCAAAATTGTAGTGGAAAATCCCATCGTTCAAATGGAAGAAATATAAGTGAAGAATCTTCAATAAAAGTTGCAGCTCTACTAAACAAGGTTTTACCGTCAGATCTTTAAAACAACCAAGATTGGTCACTGTAGGAAGTGACTGTGAATTTTGTTGGTCTCTCTCTTTTCTTCAAAGGTGTTGGCCACACACTTAGGTTAATATATTTTTTTTTACTCTAAATAAAATGTGAATGCATTATATTTGATCTGTCATATGTCATAAACACACTAAAAATAATGGATTTGTCTTTTATAAGAAGCGAACCAACATAGATTACTATTTTCAAGTGGATAAACTTGTATGAAAAAATTAACGTGATAAAAAACTTATAACAAATTTTATAATTCCAAAGCATATTTAAACATGATATTTTTATATTTAATTCAATATTATATTATAAATCTTGTAAAAATAAATACTTATAACATGATTTTAATATATATAACATACAAATACTATAATAAAGTAAATATTATTATAAAAGAATAAAAGTATATAGAAATAAAAAAGTTTATAGAAAGAAAAAAGAGTCATAGAAAAAAATTATAAACAATAAAAGATATCACAGAAGTAAAGAGAAGAATCAGATATAAGCAAGAAAATAGTTTTACCATATAATAATGATGTTAGGTGTTTTAGGTGTCCATGATTTTTTTGTAGGTGTTCAAATCACCTAAGGTTTTACAATTTGCTTTATTTATAGAAAAATTAACCAAAGATCTTGATTATAAATGTACCAATGTTGCCTAATTGCTTCTAGTAGTGGTCTTTAAGAGAATATTACGTGTACTATAAATGTACCAATGTTGCCTACTTACATGTTTAGCTATCTAATATACTTTGTGCACCATCAAATGGTGATAACTACCACATTTGGATTGTCTTATACATATTCTATTAATGATAACTTTCACGAAAAGTGATAATTACTTTTTGACTTTCAAAGGATGCCACTTTTTTTCTTTTATGTTCGAAATTCATTCTACCGTTTTCATTTTTTTCTTTGAATTCTATATATATATATATATATATATATATATATATATATATATATATATATATATATATATATATATATATATCGAATCTTATATTTTTTAAGTATCTTTTATATTGGTTTATAGCTGTCCATTTTCTTAATCCTTATCTTTGGTTAAATATCTTCAACATTATTTCAAGTTATGTAAATTTGAATATTATTTCTTAAATATGGTATCCCAAATTAGTTTTGTTCGAAATTTTTGTTAATTTTGTTTGAAATTTTTACTAGCTTTGTTTGAAATTTTTATTTGAAAGCTTTGTTTGAAAGTCCCCTATTCTTTTCTAGTACAGTATTGTGGGTGTTTCAATTCACTTAAGTTCTTTTTTGCCTGTTAAATGAAAAGATATAACATATGATGAATATATTCCATTACATAGTTCAAAAAAATCATTCTTAAAAAAATGTTAGCCTTTTTTATTTTTTAAGTATCAAAATGTAAAGGCAACATGCTCCATAAGGTAGGAGAGAATTGTCCATTGTCTTTTAAAGAAATAATATTATCAATTTATAGCATCTAATGCCTAAGAAAATTCAATTTATAGCATCTAATACCTAAGAAAATCTTATGGTACTGAAATGTATAAGAGCAACTTAAGAAAATAATGCTAAATAAAAAAATATATAATTATTTTAAAATTTTAAAACTAAAGATATTACTAAAACTCTTACCTACTTAAACTTAAAATCCTACTAAATTAAAACAAATAAAACATATACGTTACTAATTGAAATGAGCATCACCTTGTATGCTTTCAACCAAGTTGCAATATAATTAGGTTCTATATTAATTTTCAAAAAATTCTCCCTGTCATTATCTTGAATGATAACATAAAAACAACTATTAGTTTTAGGAAATAGAATTTAAGTAGTGTACTAGTTTTGTACTAATTTAACTTAACCTTCTTAACGTTAAGGGTGTCATGGAACATTGAAAGAAAGAAACAAACTACCCTAAGCACTAGAACAATTACAATATGCTAAAATATCCGTTAGGAATTTAATTATGAGTTAAAATTTTTACATTAAGTAAAATTGAAAAAATAAATAAACAATATATAAGGAGAAAAGATACAGAAGTATATAAACTTAAGGTTAAGTTGAAGGTGGTATCATATGTCTTATACAAGTTTGCTAATTTATTGATATTGAATCTCCCTAGTGTCTAACCTACTTTACCAATAGCTTTGGAGTCATTGTCACAAGAAAGACATAGTAGAAGTTTTGTAAATAAATGTAACTTTTTTCCGACGGTTGACCTAAGATCGTCGTCAAAATTCAAATATTTGAGAAACAATGATGCTTGAACCTAAAATTGTCATTAAAAGTTAAAAAATTGAGAAATGATAATGATTTTTTGTAAAGCCATCATTGTTCCTCTTATTTGTACTATAAAAAACAAGATTTGTGTGCACTCATCATTTTCTTCTCTTTTTCATTTTTTCTCTTCCACTACTGGAACTTCAAAGTATGTTGTCATTATCGCTCATTGATTATCATGCCCTCATTTTATCACCGTTTGTGCTGCCTCAGCTCATGTCTCATGCCACAACTCCTACTTTAGCCTCTGTCAACATATTTGCTCCCCAATTTGTGCCTACAGTTGTTCTTGCCAACACATCTGCTCTCCATGTTGCACCTACTGTCGCTCCTGCCATCACTACACTTTGTTCCTACAATCTCGCCGCCTCACCATTGTTTCACAATGACAATGACTTTACACCATTACATCATTATTCAGTGAGTTACGATGACAATTGGAGATAAAATTATTATTGTAGTCTCCATTAACAATAATGATTTTAACATTGAAAAATATAACTTATATCATCTTTACCAACGACAAGATACATTACTATTTTTAAAACTCTCTTTTAACATATTTATTAGAAGTTTGTTTATAATAGTGTGTCTCTTTCCTCAAGAGTCCGTATTCTGTTTTTTCTTGTCTATTTAATGTGCTTCTAAATTACACTAATTTTAATATACTAAAAATACTTTAATACAAAACATTAAAATTGATATAATTTAGAGATATAGTAGAAAAACAATATAGAAATACCAATAAAAAATAGTATATATAAAGTATTAAAAAATAAAAACAAATCATATAACAAAAGATAGAAAGCACAACATAAAAACCCAACTAGGAACATGATATGAATTCCAAATCAACCTTCAAAAAAATTTTATGTTTTATACTAATATAATATATGCAACTGATTCACTTAGATTTGGATATGTCAATGTCACTAAAAAAATATTATAAGAGCTAATGTAGTGGAAGAAAGTTAGAAAAAACAAAAATAGAAACATTATAAACACGACAAATGAAAACGTTTGTAAGAGTCATACTTTTTTCACTATGCAAAAATGATTTATACAAAAAGGATTTGCGTAAAAAGTTTGATAATGTATAAAGACATAATTTATTATATATGAATTCTGATATTTTATTGTTTAATTTATTTTTATTTTGAAATATAATTTTTATTTAAGAAAATTTTATAATAATTTTTTTAATTTAAAATTCATTTTAACTTTAATTTATATTTTTTATATTATTTTATTTTATTAATTAATTTTTAAATATATTAATATAAAAAATATTATATTATATCAATCAAATCATATACCATCTTTTTACTCATTTTTTTCTTTTACTTTTCTTTTTTTTTTCATCAATGTAAACTATTTCACTTCTTTTTTTTTTCACTGAACACCATATTAGGTAAGTGAATTGTCTAAAATGTCCTTAGTGAATATATTTGAAAGGTATGGTTTGCTCTTTCTCGTTTTCCAGATGTGCAGTGATTTGCTACATAGGGAGGTTTCATCGGTGGAGATTTTGCAGTTGTGTGCGGTTTTGGTTTTTATTAAGCTTTGTTTGAAAGAGAAGATAGATTTGAAAGAATGAATTTGAGTTAATTTGAGGTGAAAGTGTAGAGAAAGTTGAGTTGTTTGGATTAAGAGAAAAATGGTAAAAAATGAAAGGAAAATTTATAAAAGTTTGTGAGTGATTTGATAGATGTGATTGATAAAATAAATTTTTTAATAGATAAAATTATAATTAAAATTAATTTAAGATTAAATATAATTAATTTATTAAATGTGATTAATAAATTTATTATTATTTTAACTGATGGAATTATAAAAGTATAAGTTATTTTGAAATTAAAATTAAAATAAAAATTAAATTATTATTGCTAATAATATTATTATTTTATAAATTTATTTTGATTATTATAATTATAATTTTATTATAATTAATTTTTCATTATTTTAAAATTCTATTATTATAAATATTATTTATGATTTTATAATTTTTGTTATTATAATTTTATTATTATTTTTATTTTTTAACATTAATATATTAATAATCAATTTATTTTATTATTATTTTATAAAATTATTATTAATATTTTTTATTAATATATTGTTATTATTTTATAAGTTTATCAAATTTATTAATATTTTATTGTACCTTCTCCACTTTCTCTGTAAATCTTCATTCCATTACGAAAAAAGAATTGTTGCATACTTCCTTCTCGATTTTTGTAATATATTATTTTCTTATTTCTCAAATTCTTCACTTTCTGCGTAATTGATCCGTCCTCTTCTTTCCATCGTCCCTTCCAAACAAGTTGTTAGTGATTTATGTGGTTGGTGGTTGTTACAAATTCCAATGGAAGTTCATCATTCAATAATGGACTTTCGTGTTTTTCTTTTTACTTTCTGAAAAGGATAACTTGGGAAACTTGCATATGGAACTTTCCATAATATGTAAATGTCTTTTTGACTTTCAAATTCTAGAATATGTTTCTAGATTTTAAATTTCATAACATATTTTTAGAAAAATAATTTCGTAATATCATTTTGGAAAGCCTATTTCAAAATGTCAATATAGAATTGTTTTTCTAAAAGTATACTATGAAATTTAAAATCCAGAAAGTTGTGATTTTTTTTTTTTTAAGTTTGGTTGTTTAAAGGTTATAAGTATTGATTTTATGCACATGTATGACTTATCATGTATAAATGATTACATGTTAGACTTAGAAAGCAGAGTTGTGCTAGTAATATTATTGAAGGTGATCATATTGAAGAAAATATAGCTAAGGATGCTCATGTAATGCAAGATAAAATCTATCCTAGAAAGCCATTCTATAGGTCATTATTTGTTAGTTATAAAGACCATGTGACTAGATAGTTATGAAAGGGTGCGGTAAGTAATAATGTTAACATATATTAATTGAAATGAATGTGTTATTTTTTTTCACTAGAATTGTGAAGTGAAATTCATTGGTTGTTGTAGGATTATGTTGACCTGAAGTTGATCTTTCATGGTAGAGAAATTAATAAGTTGAGAGCACCACATGAGCAAATAGAAGTTGCGATTGAGTTGTCTGCTTGAGTTGATCATGTTTGTGCTAGCTACGACACTGTAGACAGAAGATTGATGTCTGCCTTTATAGAGAGGTGATATTTATACAAACTCGTTTCATCTACCTTTTGGGAAGATGACCATCACATTGGATGATGTGTCAAATTCGTTGTACCTACCGAATGTCGACCAATTCTACATGTACCCTACATTAGATGCAGTTGGGGCTATTAAATTTGTTGGTTGAAGCTCTCCGTGTTGGCATGTAGTTGAGCTATGAAGGCTAGGCATTGCAAGGGTGGTCATGTGCACTTAAGTTGGTTGAGAGAGATTTATGAGGATGCATGCATCAATAGACAATGGACAATTACTGTTCAAGCTTATTTGTTATATCTGGTTAGTTGTACAATTTTCGCAAATAAGAGTGTGTCTTCAGTCAGTATATCCTACTTGAAATTTTTCATTGATTTGCGGGTGACTAGAGGATATGCGTGGGCAATAGCAGCTTGACCCACATGTGCACTTAGGAGATATGCATATATGAAGCAGCTAGCTGAATATGGGACCTTATTATAAGTTAGTTTGAATCAACATTATTACAATTTCAAAATACATAATGTGATTTATAATTTTATTGATTGGAATATCATTTTTGTAGGCATGAATTTATGAGCATTTCCCTGTTATAGTGTTGAGACAAGTGTGTGTAGATTACAGAGAGGATCACTCTCAGTGCATGCCCTATGATGTGGGTAGATTGTTAGTACTTGTAGTTGTATAATTACAATTAGATAACATTGGGTTAGTTGTGGTCCGATTTACCCCATACGACCAATACAAGGAAACTTGACCATTTAAATGGATCTCGTTATTTTTGGGGTTCACCAGAATGGACACATGCAGACAATTGCACATGTCGGAATGTGTCCTCTACAAGTATGCATATGTGTAAATCATCCTATGACATCCATCTACCATCAAAGATGACAATCTGCCAACACATGAAGTGGACCAATGTTGATTGCATTTTGATGAATATGTTGTCCAGGATGTGGTTGTGATCCATGAAGTTAGAGCATGTGTTGCAGTATATATGGAGTGGTTTCAATTGGTATCACAACCATATCTCATCACTTGCCTTATGATGATCGTCTTTTAGTTATACCACTTGATGTAAGAGCTGCTAAACCAATATATGACAATTAGTGAGAGCATCATATTGTGCTAAACTATTATTTTTATTTACATCTTAATTTTACATTATTAATAGAACTTTTTATGGTGGTAGGCTATTTGATAAAGAATTATAGAGACTTTGCAATTGATGATGGATGAAGGTCATATTATTGAGTACATACCTGTATGGGTTGGCATACACACAACACTAATTACAATAAGGGAGTCACAAAAGAAAGGATTGTGTACATGAGGTGACTGGGAGCAAGAGGTCGTTGATTTTTATTTTTATTTTTTTATTGGTTTTTAATGTATGTTTTATGGACATGTACATGTTATTACTCCATATAAATTTGTTAGAGTTTTATTTCATTTCAGAGTTTATTCACGATTTAATTGTTTTGTCAAGTGAGCATGGTAACTAAATTTCATAAACGAAAAAAGTAAAAATGTGTATTAAATTTAATTCATCTGTAATTGATTAAGGTACACAAATGTTAAATACCAGTGTAAGCTACAATGTTGACTATTTGTCCCTATATGGATAAAAAATTGCATCCTACTAGTATAAAATGATGACCAAACTTTGGCAATTGAATAACAGTATGTAGACCATAACATATCAGTTGTTAAAATAAGACAACTGTCTTGCAACTTCACCTACAACAAATCATACAAAATATAAGTCAAATAATTATTATTATGTTAACATATGTTTAATTTAAGTGCACCTCCTTTCTCACAGCCTACTATTACATACGTCAGCCTTACTTGTTGGTCATTCCATGTACTCAACCTTAATATAACCATCACAAAAGTTCAATTTTTGTTAGAAGAACAACATATTAGTTTATGGAAATTAATTTCTATAACTACAAAAAAATATTCTAGAATCAAAATCCCGTAATTGATATGGTACATTCTAGAAAGGCTATTCTAAAAGCAAAAAGTACGTTCCAAAAAGGATATTCCATAAGGCATATTTGTATTTTGGAATTGAATTTCCATAATACAACTATGCTTTCTAGAATACCCTTTTCAAAATGTAATGTTTTTCTTCATGACCCCTTCTTTTGAAATTGATTTTCTATAACATATTTCATAATTTTGGAAGATGTTTTCTGTTATTCATTACATCTATTTAAAATACCTACTAGATTTCTTTTTCTTGAATCCCCTTTACTAGAAACCGATTTGTGGAACACCCCCTTCCCCATTATAGCTACCACATTAAAAAAAAAGAGCACCTAAACTTACCTCTCACCACCTCTAATTAATTATAAACACCACCACCAACTCTACCACACAATGCTAGAGTAATGCCCACCCTCCATGAACCACCTTCAGCCACCACGAAAACCCTCCTCCATGGATTTCTAGATTTTTAAAAAAATGATATTGAATAATATCTATGATTACTCTGATGATGGTTTAGGTGAAGAATCATTAATTTCTACATTTGCTCTAAGAAACATCAGATGGTACAAGATGGGGGCATATCATTGGACAAATAAAGTGACCACTGTTGTAGACTGTTAGACGAATCAATACAGATAAGTTTTCATATTACGAAGGTCATTGAAATCTTTATTATGATGGGACATATTTAACCCTTGGGATTAAATGTCATTAATAAGGCTGAATATGTGGACCTTATTCCTTACTATTTACACTTGACACATTACATCTTAATACTTCTCTCTTTATAACTAAATTGGGAGGAATTGGTTGAATTACAACTATGTAGTTACAAATAGAGAATGATTACCAAATCTCTCTATAAACAGATTATCTAAGGATTCACGAAACTCACTCAGAGAATAGTGAAAGAAAGATATGAGAAAAACTCGTAAGAAACAACTTGAAAGACAAATTTTGGTTCAAACTCCCACGGTAAAGAAAAATAGATATGTATAAGTATTGCATTCTGTTTTGTATTTTTGTGAGGTAACAGTCGTGTAAAAAGAATATTTCTCATTGATTTATTGAAAACCTATTTCTGATTTCACTCAGGTTTCCTAGCAAAGTTTATCATACTTATCTAAAATGGTTTTGTTGGTTTCTCTACTAGTTTCTTTATCAAATTTTATTATCTAAGATAAACTGATTTTATTCATTAACTCATATTTCAAACTTTAAGAGTTTATATGAAATATATTTTGAGATGTTAGTCATCTTATAAAACATTATTGCAAGATTTCATTGATGATATTGTTATTGATTTCTATTATGATTTCCCTTATGTAAATGGAGGACTTGATTTCTTGGAGATTGAGATTGGTTGAAGTATTGATGGTGAGATTTAATATGTGCACATGCTCATCTATCTTGATTAGTCATTGCAGATGCCATTTCTATGATATTATTATTAATATCATTTATGATATATTTAATGTTACTCTACAAAATTAGTAATAAGAATGACACCAATTCTATCATTTCTCATAATTTTCATCCAAATGTTTGGTGAATATTATTAAGTAACTGAAGAAGTTAGTAGGATGAGGATGAGGTAGGGAATAGATATTATAAATGATTTGGAATGATTGTATTTAAGAACCCATGGAAATGTCTTCTTGAAATTTTGTCAATTGTTATTTAATAAAAATCAATGCAATACTATTTTCATATATGTGTGTGTATATATCCCATTTTCCTTTTTTCCTTATTTTTGATCCATGAACTACAATTGAATAACTAGATGAAAACTATCAAATCCTTTAGCGGATGATATTTCAACCTAACACTACAGCATTTTTGGCTTTTGACAACGACCGAAATATGTTCCCTAAAGTCGAAAAACCGTAGCTTAAACCTTAGGCAACAATTTGGCAACACTTTTTCGGCCATAGAGTATGCGTCCGTTGCTGTAGAGTAAAAACAACGGTTTTTTGTCTAAAGCAACGTTTTCCTAAAAACCGTGATTTTTAGTGCTACATTAGACAACGGATTTTCACAAACTTTTAAGCCACGCATTTATTAAGACAACGCTTTATTAATTGTTGCTTATTTCTTAGGCCATGCTATTTTATGTATTTGTATTTCATTAGGCCACATTTATTTACCTGTTGCATTTTTTGATACCACACTGTTACCTATAGTTTAGACCACGTTATTTAGGTTGAAATTATTAACCACGTTCATTTCATTGTTGCATATTGTTGTAGACAATGTCTATTACGTTGGTACCTTTTATTTGACTACTTTTCACTAGTACCTAATGTTTAGTCCCGTAGTCAAATTTAAATGTAATTTCAATATTTTTAAAATTTTAATTCTTGTTTATAAAATAACTAGAATTATATAAGCAACATTACACAATAACTAGAATTTTAAATATTACATTCATCCATAGTGTTCTTAGGCAGTTGATACATATTGGTAGAGTTCAAAATAACATTACATTCATCATCCTATAGTTCATCCTACTAGTGAGCTCATCATAGTCTCCATTACCCTACCATGTCATTTGATTTAAGTTTAAAACAAGTTACAACAAGCAGCATTCAATCTTGTATTTCTTCATCTTCTCCATCTTCAAACTGATCTTCAGATTGCCCCTGAAATTAAACATATATATAAATCATTACCAAGCAAATCTTTGAAATTGTGCAGTGCTATAATGGCCAATCTGCCATAACAAGTTAATACCAAACTGAATTGCAGTGACTCAATCAAAACTAAGAAAACTAATCCCAGAACAGTTAATATAAAACTTTTCCAAATCCAAACAAATAAAGTCCCCCTGAAGTAATAAACTCATCAAACCGTGACAGCATGGAGTAAAGCACGTTTCCACCCATGGAATGTCCAATATTTTGCACATGTTTGTCACAAATTCATAATTGAAAAAGATTTTTACCTGGTTAAAATTAGGAACATGAGTAGAAGCAGATGATTGTGGAACATTTGCACTGTCTTCTTTTCCTAAGAAACGTGACAACATGTTATGTACATCCTCTTCATTGAACTCAGGGTTTTGCTTCTGAATCAATACTTTCACCACTACTTCTAAACCTTCAATCTTTTTTGCCATTCCATTCATTTGAAGTGCAGCAGCTTTTTGGACAACAACAACTTCCTGATTCATTTTAAGTCTTGATGACGTCATAGTCCTTCCGTAACAACGAACTCGACCATGCTTTTCTTTTCCAAACATTGATTCAAATGCTTTTTCCACAGTTGAATTTGATGAGTTTTGCATTGTACTTTCAAGCATAGACTGAAATACATATATAGATATGTCCGATTTAACAATTAAAAATATGCAATTAAGTCATATTGGCTACATTGAAATAAACTTACAATAGCATCCCGTGTTTCATCATCAACTGGTTTTCCTTTTCGATTAGGACGACCTTGATGAGTTTTTATGAACATTTCTACTCTATTAACTTCTTCTCCAGGCTTTTTTCCAACATTCTATTTGAATTGAATAATTAAAAGCAAATAATGACACATATCAGTACATATATATTTTGCACAATGTATAACATGAAAGAGAAGGAATAAAAAAATACCAGTTCAGCTCTAACTCTAGCAAAGTTTACTGGTCCCATTCTATGCATATATTTTTGCTTACTCCTGTTAATTGCATTTTTTTCAGTAATGCTCTGTTACACAATAAGAATATACTATCAGCAGAATGGTAGCACCTTTGTATTACTAATGGTTTGTTACAGAATAAAAATATAGTATCAGCACAATGACAACAGGTTTGTTACACAATAAAAATATACTATCAAGAGAATGGCAGCAGCTTTGTATTACTAATGGTCTGTTATAGAATAAAAGTGTAGTATCAGCAGAATGGCAACAGGTTTGTTACACAATAAAATTATACTATCAACAGAATGGTAGCAGCTTTGTATTACTAATGGTCTGTTATAGAATAATAATATAGTATCAGCAGAATGGCAGCAGCTTTGTTACACAATAAAAAATACTATCAACAGAATGGCAGCAACTTTGTATTACTAATGGTCTGTTATAGAATAAAAATATAGTATCAGCAGAATGGCAGCAGGTTTGTTACACAATAAAATTATACTATCAACATAATGTTAGTAGCTTTGTATTACTAATGGTCTGTTACATACTAAAAATATAATAAAATTATACCTGGACTGTGTTGTTTTTCCAATATGTAATCAGCTGCTTGAAATGGTGTTCAGAAATGCCTTGAGGGCGATGTTTCATCCGTTCCTTCATAGTGGTATATTTTCCAAAATGCAGTCTCTTTATATACCATTTGTATCGCCTCCACACATCATTTATACGAGTAAAAACTGCTCTCTCCCCTTTTTCTGAGATAATAAATTTTTCCTAAAAACAAAAAACATTTCATTAATATGTCACAAACATTAAACCCTTAGAAAAGAATTACTCAATTACCAGCACATAGTTCCATATGCGTTCCTTGTAGTCTTTGACCAAAGCCTTGAAGTTGGTATAAATCAGTGGACAAAAGTCTGCATTCCTAGCTATAGTCCATAGAAAATAACTTAGATCAGATACTACTTTGTCAGTGGGACCAATTGGCTCTCCATCATTATCCAAGATAATTTTTGGGCGATCTGCAATGTCTCTTGAATGAATATGTAGGCATTGAGTCGATCCCCGAGTTCTTTTATTACTTGTGGCTGTTACAACATGAAAATTGTATTAGTATTTGATTTAAAATTGGAAACGAAAATATAATTTAACATAAACAAAGACCAGCAATAACTGTCCAGACTAGCAAATATACAAATATATTAACATCAGACTTAAAGCATATAAATTCCTTCACCGGTTGTTTCTTGGTTTTCTTCTTCATTCAAATTCTGCTCTTGTTGCACTTGTCCATTCAAACTTTGATCTACTGGTTCTGGACATATTTCTTCATTTTCTTCTTTAATGACTGCTTTACTTTTTTCTCCTTTTTCATTAAGAAAGTCAGCAATCTTCATTGAAGGACATAAAGTGGATAGTTTTGTCTTCTTAGTAGCAACTTGTTCAACAGACATTGCCTCATTATCATCAATCGAAGTCTTCTTCTTTTTGTCATTTGTCTTTGAGTTATCATTTTCCAATGCTGGCCTCTTTGTAGATTTATTTTTTCAGCAATCTTACTATTCACCTCTAGACTGTGTTCGGTGGCAATTGGACTGGTAACTTCAAGTAGCACATCTTCAATGCTTCCAAACTTTTGAACTGTATTATATTTCCTTTTTTTCCCTTGTTGTTGCACTTCTTTTTCTTGATGCTTCAGTTCTGTTCCTTGTTGTTTTCCTTTTTTTTGTTGTTGTTTCACTTGTGGCTGCTGTTGAATATCATTTTTGCCTTGCTGTTTCAGTTCTGGTTGCTGTTGAATCACTTGTTTTCCTTGCTGTTGCACTTCTTTTTCTTTTTGCTTCACTTTTGTTCCTTGTTGTTTCCCTTTTTCTGTTGCTGTTTCGCTTGTGGTTGCTCTTGAATATCTTTTTTACCTTGCTGTTTCACTTCTGGGTGCTGTTGAATCACTTGTTTTCCTTGCTGTTGCAATTCTGCTGCTTGTTGATTCCCTCTTTTTTCTTGTTGTTTGGCATGCACATATTCCAAAGATTTTGAAATAGCTAGTATCTTGGCTCTTGACTCCTTGATAACTTGCATTATTGTCTTTTTAGTAATACCTTATTCCTTGTTTATACCTTCCTTGATAACTTCATTTGTACATTGCTCCTTATTAGAAGAGACAATCTTCTTATTCTGGCTTCCCACTTCAAAGTTGGACAATTTAAACTGTCCACTAGGAACAACCATTGGATTCTTAGTTCCCTCAATCCCTTTTTCACGCTTCACACTAAGCCTCTTACGCAATTCCTTACTTGATTTAACTTCTGGTATGTCCAAATACCCAGCATTCACTTCACCCTTTCCCTCTTGTGAATTTATTTTCCTTGACCTTAGTTCCTTTCCCATTATCTGAAAATACCAAAAAGCAATGTCATTGATAATTGATTGACCTTATTATAATAAAGACACAAAAATTCACAAAGAAAGCAGTTTAAGGCAGTGGATGAAAGAAAAAAATTACATGTAATAAGTATTATAATGTTGATTACACAAACACAAACACATATAGTACCTGTTTTTAGTCCATGAAATCAAATAAAGTTTCATCAATATCATCTTCAGGAAAAATATCTTCTTCAACTGCAGTTGAAGGTTTCTGAAATATTGTCACAGGCATGTCATTCCTAACCCAATTCAGTTCAGCATCAGTATTTTGTTCACCCATGTTAAACAAATCTCTTGGAACCTTTATGAAAGCAAAATGTCTTTCTGGATCTAAAGGGTCTTTGATGTAAAAGCATTGCTGGACTTGAAAAGACAACACAAAAGGATCATTTTGGTAAACTTTTTTGTTGAAATATACACTAGTAAATCCATATTTGTCCTCTTCGGCCTCAAACCAATCACATTTGAATAGCACAAACTCAAAATGACCATAATAATCTAACTCAAATATATCTTTGATTGCACTATAATACGTTATGGGTTCAGTTTTTGGATTTTCGTCCTTTGAGCTTGCAAAACTTGATGTCTATGAAACCAATGTTACACCAGAATTTTGAGTTTTATGTTTGGCATCCCGCTCATAGTATGAAATCTGTATCCATTAATAAGATAACATGAAAACCTCTTTGCAACATTACTTGGTCCTCTAGAAAACTCTTTAATTTCAAATGGCACATCATCTTTCAAGGCTCGAGTTTTAAACCATTCACTAAATTCTGTACTCAGTGTTTTTGCTTTCCCCCACTTCCCTCTTTTATTTGGCCTATTAACACTCTCCTCAAACTCTCTACAAAAAAATGTTATATTATTGGTTAAAACTAAATAACAAACTTACATTGATAGTAAAATATTTAACGGGACAGTAAAGAATTCTCATACCTAATGTATATGTTGATTTCATCACAATTGAAAAAGAGATACCTATGAGCTTGGGCTTTCATTGTCAAGTCCACAGAAAACGGTTTACCATTACTTTTTCCCCTATAGGCCGACCGAGATTTGAGAAATAATCAATTGCATCTGGTTCACATAAATCATTGTGATCATAATTTCGACCTTCTCTGTTTAATCTTGTTTCTACCCCTGCATGCAAATATCTTGAGCAAAAAGTCAAAGCTTCTTCTGCCAAATACCCTTCAGCAATAGAACCTTCAGGATAAGCTTTATTACGAACATAACTCTTCAATCTGCATAAATATCTTTCAATGGGGTACATCCACCGAAACTGAACTGGCCCCCCTAACCTCACTTCATTTGGCAAATGAATAGGTAAATGAATCATTATATCAAAAAAACTAGGTAGAAAAATCATCTCTAATTGACAAAGTATTTGTACTATTTCTTCTTCCAAGTAATCCATATCTTCCAACTGTGTCACCTTTTGACATATGGACCGAAAAAATGCTCCAAATCTAATTAAAGAGTCAGCCACTTCATGAGCCATAGTGCTTCTTATTGCCACAGGTAGTAAGTAATGTAACATGAAATGTGCATCATGACTCTTATAACCACTTATTTTCTTGTTGGTAACATGCACACACTTTGAAATATTTGATGCACTTCCATCTGGTAACTTTGCATCCTTAAAAACACCACAAAAAGTAGTTTTATCATGACCATTTAGTGAAAAACAAGCTGCTGAAAATTCTACTCTACCCCTACCAATGTCCCTTGGATGAAGCTCTTTTCTTATTCCCATACTTTGCAAATCATAGCGAGCATTAACATGATCTTTTGTCTTCCCTTGAATGTTTGTGCCCAAGATACTATCACAAATGTTTTTCTCAATGTGCATGACATCGAAATTGTGACGTAATTTATTTGTCACCCAATAAGGCAACTCAAAAAAAATTAATCTCTTCTTCCATGGACCATCATGTGTCTTTTTCAGATTCTTCCCAAAAGCATTTATGAAATCTTTTAATATTTTTATGATCTCTGATCCTTCTAACATTTGAGGTGATGGCCTAAGTTCTTTTTTCCCATTAAAATTTTTTTTATTAGATCTCCAAGGATGGCTCATTGGTAAAAATATGCGATGGTCCATATAACACATTTTGTGACTATGTTTCAAGTAGGCTGAATTAGTGTCATAATTACAATTTGCACAAGCTAGTCTTCCTTTCGTGCTCCAACCTGACAACATAGCATATCCAGGATAGTCACTAATAGTCCACAAAAGAGCTGCACGCATTTGAAATGTTTCATTCTTAGAAGTATCATATGTCTCAACTCCAAATTCCCATAAATCTTTAAGCTCCTAAATCAATGGTTGAAGGTAGACATCAACATCATTTCCTGGTGATTGTGGCCCAGGAATCAACAAGGACAACATTGTGTATTCAGGTTTCATACACAACCAGGGGGAAAGTTGTACACTACCATCATTACAGGCCATGTGCTATGTGATATGCTCATGGTCCTAAACGGATTAAACCCATCACTTGTCAAACCAAGTCTTACATTGCGACAGTCCACAGCAAAATCAGTATGAAGACTATCAAAACTTTTCCAAGCTTCACCATCAGCAGGATGTCTCATTTTCCCATCCTTGGATCGTTTTTCTTCATGCCACCTCATTGAATTAGCAGTATTTGAACACCTAAACAGCCTTTGAAGTCTTGGAATCAGTGGAAAGTGTCGAAATACTTTGACAGGTACTTTATGTTCATATTTTGGCTCATCAACTTCAGAATTATCTTTAGCAAATTCCTTCCACCGTGAAGACTTACAAATACTGCAAACATCCAGATTTTCATTCTCTTTCCAAAATAACATGCAATCTTTTGGACATGCATGGATTTTTTTATAATCAAGTCCTAAATCACTTATCATAGCCTTTGTTTTGTTAAAAGATTCAGGAATATTCAGCATAGGCATGACCTCTTTGAGCAACTTTAAAAGATCAGTGAATGACGAATTGGTCCAACCATGAAGGCATTTCAACAAATATAACCGAATGATGAAGGATAATGTGGAGAAGCTTTCACATCTAGGGTACAATTCTTGCTTTGCATCATTAATTAAATTGTAAAACTTTGTAGCTTCATTGTTAGGGCCCTCTTTGATTCCTTCTGCTCCTACCACATTTCTAAATGTGTCATACAACAATCCATCGATATCATCTTCTGAATCTAACTTATCTGTCATTTCATAATCACTTCTATTAGTTCGACAAGGTATTTCCTCTCCATGGTGAATCCAAATGTGATATCCTTTAACGAAGCCCTTGATTATTAAATGTTCATACACCACATTTCTTGTTGCCCAAACACAGTTTCTACATTTGGTGCAGGGACATAATATCTCAAGTTCCTGAGATCTTCCTCTAGTGTAAGCAAAATCTAAAAGAGACTCAACACCGTCTATATACTGTGAACTAAACCTTGGAAATTTAGTCCACTCTTTGTCCATCACCTTTAATATAAAATATAGAAAAATATAGTGATTAAAATTTAAAATTTTGACAATAATAAACAATATTCAAATTGCCAACAATATACATTAAAGTATACAGATTGACAATAATATACAGGTTCATAAAAATACATGTACATATATAGTATACAAGAGCATATTTACATATGCATATATAGCCAAATTCTTAATAGTCATTGAAAACTAACCTAGTTCCTAAGACAGGACAAAAACCACAATAAAGTAACCAATTGAACCTCCAATTGAACCTGCAATTGTAAACATTTTGTACAAATTAAATCGAAAATCAGTTAAAAAATTTGGGCATAAACCTTAAACTATGTTCAGACTATGTTAAAACCACATTTGTGCCATAAACCACAAACCACAAGTCACAAACTAAACAAAATTTATATATCACACAAAATAGATTTAAAAACATCTCTTTAAGCATTTAGTTATTCAGATAATGCGTCAAAATTATAATAAATTAAATTGTCAAAATCTACCATATTAAATTTAGAATTTGATTTATATAATTACAAAGTAAAATCTTTTTATGAATACACTCAATATGAGATCACAATTTTGTCATATTATTGTGGATAACCGCACCACAGTGAATTCAACCAGGAGGTCTGAAAAAAAAATAATATTCCCTCCATTTCTATTTATAAAATTATTTAAACTAATTCACACTTCTATAAAGAATAATTAAACTAGTTAAAAATAATAAATTATTCAACAACTTCTATGGTTCCAAAATTACTCTTATTATGCGCTTATTAAAGTTAAAGTAATTAAATAAAATTTTAACACTATATCAAGAAGAAATGTATTTCTTAATCATAAATACATACCTTAGTAATGATAATTGTTTGTATTGTTGTTTATTTAAAGAGACACACCACTAGAATAATTATTTTAGTAATGATACTTATTTTTATTTCTATTGATACATCATATTTACACTAGACAAACTAACAACTTAATATCACTTTTCAAATAATTCATAAAAAAAAAAACACTTAAAAGTCTTAATCAATAAATTACAGGTCAAACACATAATAGAACATTTCAACACTTTCAACTTAAAACCTTCCTATATTTATAAACATTTCTATCTTGTATCATGTATAAAAATACACAGTATAAAAAAAAAAAAAAAAATCGAGCTTAAGTTGAAGTGGAAGAAAACCCCCTCCAACTTAAAGTAAATGCTTCTCGTTAATTTCGATTGATTAAGGCAGGTCCTACGGGAGGACCTTCTGTTGTTGCCATCCACACTTCTTTTCTTAATTTCAATTTGAATCTTAATTGCTTCCAGAAAGTGACACCCAATTGCTAAATTATGAGGTTTGAGATGACAATGAGTTTAAGAGAAATGTTGCAATGGTAATAAACGATTACTTCTAACGGTATGAACAAATAATTAAGTGCAGGAAACACATCACATAATATATGTGATCCATGCAGAAGCACTTTTCGAGAGCAGCATAGCGAGCAGTGATGTTACGTGATGAAGAAGATGATGACAGAGGAGACGTTTTTAAAGAGATGTATTGTGCGTGTAACTGAACATACTTTATGTCAAAACTCAGGAACTGGGCTAAGATTGAACACTTTGTCAATGGCTAAAATAATATTTTATGTTAACGTGACAGAATGTACCCTATAGTTTCATGCTTACGTTACCACTGCATCATCTTTTTTCTTGAGTTGAATATCAAGTTTTGCATTTTTCATATGAAGAAAACTATACCCTATAGTTTAATGGCAAGGATAAATTTTATAACACATTGCTTCACAGGTTGGAAATTTGAACAAGATACTGTAAACAATAGTTCAATGCACAAGAAAAGCAGGAAAAAAATAGAGAAAAGGGAAACAAAAATAATCACGAGAAGCAATGCTTAAAAATAAACAGCAGGAAAAAACAGTAAGGAGAAACATTTGACATCATTATCGACAATCAATCCTTAGGTAGAAATAAACAGAACAAAAAAGGAATGTCTTATCATTCTAAGTATTTTATTTTGGGGTAAAACTGTGGGAATTGGGCATTCATAGTTTTGATGTACTTGGATCATTATTCATTTGTTTTCATGCTAAACTACCACAAGACAGAAATGTGTTGGAAAAAACTTCAGAGATTTTTGAATAATTTACATTTTTTCAAAAATTGACAGATGCAATATAGGTAGCGACAGCAAGGGTAGCCCCCTCCATCTGTAATCACTCAATCTTGTGCCAAACAATTGGCATCCCCCATTTGGGAAAAGAAGGGGAAAGGAAAGTACCTACAAACAGAACAATCCACTTTCTAGGGATGGCAAGATGTATACATCCCCATGTCCATCATGTCTCAAACCCTCTGGGGGGACAGGACAGAGAAGTGCAAAAACCAACAAACTAATTATAAAACTAGAATATCCTTGCTCCCATTCGGTAAAAAATACAGTTTACAACGAAACCAAAAATGATAAAGACAGTAACTTAGACTATTAAAATCACTAAAGCACAACTTACAAGTAAACACGCAAATGTTTACAGTATCTTATTCAAATTTACACGCAAATATCCATAAAATGCATTTGACAAACCAGGGCAACAATAAACACAAACTGTAAAAAAGCAAATTGTTCCATCGTATAACAGGCAAAAGGAAGCATAAATAGAGCAACATATAACACGTGAAAACAGGGTTAATTGCAAGAATCTTACCTCAGGAAGACCGTACGACCGAAATGCCACCAATCGCAGAAAGCAAACGCATAAACTAATCACAAAATCTTCAAAACGAGTAATGGAGAAAGAAAAAACAAAACATGTTAGCAAAAAACAGAACGCTCTAACGAAAATGACTGAAACCCTAATTAGAATCACATACACCAACCTGCGTTTGAGTTGTCCGAACAATTGCTCAGGGAAATACGGGTTATGGGAACGTATTTGGGATTTTGAGGGATTTAGGTATTTTGATTCTCGATTTTTGAAATGGAGGGTAGGGATTTGGGAAATTTTGGGTTTAGAGATTGATTAGGAAGGGGGGAAAAGTGTTTTAACAACTTAATTTGATTTTCACATATGGTTTCCAGTGGGAACTTAATCTGTAGCGCGGGATTATGAAAATGGAGAACAGGGTTTTAGCTGGAAACTTTCGCGCTTGTTCGCGATATGAGCACCCATCACTTAACTTAGTTTAATAATCTGAATATACACATTAAGCCACATTCCAATACGTGTGGTCTAAAATAGCCACATTCACATACCTATGGTCTATAATGCCCACATTTTTAAAATCATGGTCTAAATTAATTTTAACCTGTACGCGATTTTGCGCCTGTTGCCTAAAATATATAGACAACACTTTGTACACGTCTCGTTGCCATTTTCGTAACTAAACCTACTTTTTAGACAACGCGTAAATATCGTTGTCTGTTCCTATTTCAGGCAACGCTTATACAGTCGTTGTGATTTTTTTGTTGCCTAAAGCCAAAAATGTTGTAGTGTGAATTTATAGAGCTTTTTTTAAGTGATATATCATGCAACTCATGGTTTTGTACCAAAACCACTCTCACACACACCCAACCTAGGTACTAGACCAAAATTCCCATCAAGGTTCATGATGACTTCAAGCAAGCTTTGTCCCAAGTTGACTTCATCAAATCACTTACCAAGCCTTGGTGCTAACAAACCTTATAGTAATTGCACAACACCTTACAATGAAAACAAAGATAGCTACAACGTATCCAATATCAGAAAAAAAAGAAAAACTCAAGGTTGTAGTCACTTCCCTCAATGAAGAAACACTAAAATAGTGTAGTGTTTTATTTGGTTTTCCATAGTTTTTCATAATAAACTATGGTGGTGACTTCATCTCATTTTTCACCCCTTTTCCATTTTAAAAAATTTTCCATTTTCGGATCATCATTAGTCCAGTCGTCGACGAGGTCGTGACAGGACCACCTACCAATGCCATCAACCAAGGCGCACGGGTGCTACGCCATGACCACCACTGCACATACAACGTGTTTAACCCAGTGTAATTAAGTGTTTAACCCAACACAACTTTTTGACCACACAGCATAGCCACCAAATTTGTGACCCCTCACCTCCATACTTCAATCCGTTACATGTTTTACACCATGAATTCAATACAATTATGTCTTCCATCACCGCGGAGTACCTACCAATGACATGAACCAAGGGACAGGGGTCATGTGCCATGACCAACACTACACATACAAAGTGTTTAATCCTCTGTATATAAGTGTTTAACTCAATTGAACTTTCTGACCACCCAACACAGCCAGGATTTATGTGCCCCTTCACCTCCATACTTCAATTCCTTACATGTTTTCCACCTTGGCATTCAATACAAGTGTGACTTGATTCATCGCGAAGCACCTACCAAGGGACATGAACTAAGGGATAGGGGTCCTGCGCCATGACTACCCCTGCATATAAGTGTTTAACTTTGTTAAACTTTCTGATCACCTAACACAACCAACATTTATGTGCCCCTTGACCTACATACTTCAATCTCTTACATGTTTTCCACCCTGCCATTCAATACAAGTGTGCCTTGCTTCACCACGGAGCACCTTCCAAGTGACATGAACCAAGGGACAGTGGTCCTGCACCCAACACTAGCACTGCACATTCAAAGTGTTTAACTTTGTCTATAAAAATGTTTAACCTGTTTGAACTTTTTGACCACCTAGCACAACTAGCAATATTGTGACCCTTGACATGACATGTTTTGCACCCTAACATTCAATACAATTGTGCCTTCATTAAACAGGGAATAAATATGGCTTCTTGTCTTATTAACTGCTTCATTTTAACCCCATGTCTAAACTTAGTTTAAGTAAACAACTCATCATAAAAACCCATGTTGCGAATAAATATGATCCTTTGTCAATGTAAAAAAATTGTGAACTATGATATATTCACACCTATTTCAACTTAGAAACAACTTCTACCTCCATTTTTCATTTCATCCAAAGTATTAATTCAATAATTACAAACAAAATTAGGTGAACGAACTTCAAATTACAATTTTACTTATAAATTTACAGCTCTATCAAACATTTTTATTCACATGTATCGAATATACAAAATTCTTCATAAGTCAGCTACATTGCCCTCTATGGCTCGCTTGACCTACGTCTTATTTTCCTGTAACATACAATCCAAAGTGATCTCACAGTCCAACTTTGTTGTTGCGATCGGGGACCCGCCTTCATGCGGTCGGGGACCCGTCTTCATGTAGCGGAGGACCCGCCTTCATGCGGTTGTACATATTATTGTGTTCGCCTTGCCCTTCCCATTCATTACTAGAAAATTGCTAATTAGCGACTGAAATTAGTGATCGAAAAAATCAGTCACTATCGGTGACCGAATCAGTGACCGAAAAAATCAGTCACTCTTCGTGACTGAAAAAATCAGTCACATATTCGGTCACAAAATTGGTCACAAATTCGATCATACAATCGGTCACAGATTCGGTAACAGATTCAGTCACAAAATCGATCACAGAAATCAGTCTCTATACATAAAAAATAATAATTATTATTATAATTATAATAATTATATATTATTATTATTATTAATTTAAAAATAATAATAATTATTTTTATTTTTATTACAATAATAAAAATTATTATTATTATGACAATTATAATAATAATAACAATAATAATAATTATTATTATTAATAAAATTGATTATTATTATTATAATATCAATAATAATACTAATATTAATAATAATAATATCAATAATAATAATAATTATTATTATTAATATTAATAATAATATCAATAATAATAATAATAATTATTATTATTATCATTATTATAATATCAGTAATGATAATAATAATAATAATAATAATAACAGAAATGTCACACACATAACTCCTCTGGATGTGAAACACTCTCAGAACTTGTCATTTTTTTCCTAAAAATAACAATTACAATGTCAACTTCGTAGTGGATTCTGAAATTAACTATCACAAATTAATCAACCAATCCCAATCATTTAACCCTAAACCCAACAATTATTCAATCCATGACAAAATCACCAAAACCCTAAATGCAATCCCAATCCCAAACCCTCAAATCAAAAACAAAACTCTAACCCAAAATGCAATCCCATTCCTCGCCGATAAAAATCGCAATCATTTATCCCATTCGACTTTGACTTACTCAATCGGTCATAAAACCCCAAATCACAATACTAGACGAAAACCAAAAAATCCAATTCTAAAATCTTAAGGAAAACAAGCAAATATAATGAAAAGCTAATGGAACAGTGTATAACTGGTTGTATTTCGTCGATATTGTCCCTCACTTCTACTTTCCTCAAAACGGGCCACGTCGTCTCCACTTAGACGACATTGTCCCTTTCTTCTCTGCACAAACATTTTCCACCAACTGCAAGCATAACTTAACCTCTAGCAGCGTGCGTTCAGTGTTCAAGCCGCAAATAGGTTTCTCACTCAACTCCTCACCTCTACCACCCTCGTTCAAACACATCCCCACAAAGTTCATCATTAAACTTTCAAATTCTTTAACTATGTTAGCAAAAACACAATTCTGCCCTTATCCACATAACCGATGGGTGTCACATCAGTAGTTGGCATACGATGGTCATCTATGTACGGTTGTCAATGTAAATTTTTCCTTAAATTTTTCAATTTCTTTGAAATTTTGAGTTTTGGAAATATATTTAAAAAATATAAGAAATGTGTTATGTAGATGAATTTGTGATTTATTTTATTAGTGTACTATAAATATAAAGAAAAAGTAATATAATATCAAATATTAAAAATATCTCAATCTTAATTTTCTAAATCTAAATAGTAAGTAAATATATTTTTATGTGAAAAAGATATTACTCAAAAATTAATTTAAATAAAATATATATCAAACAAATATTCTCAATACTTTCTAGAAGAACTCTAGGTAATGTTGTCACAAATTTGTTACTACATCTATCGTATTTACACTAATATCTTGATCAACTAATACGATCACAATAAGTGTATAATATCATACATAAAGTACTAACACTTGTAAAAAAAAGTGTCAATTAAGCGGCTAAGTTTAGGTCGATTATCTCTACTCTTTCCATGAATGTGACCCTTTTATGTCCTAAAGTCATTAAACTAGAACAATGCATCTTTGCTAGATTGGCAACATGCGTACGATGAACAAAACGATTTTCGTCCTCTTTGATAGCAACAACAGTTATCATGGTGGAGGTTTTTATCTTATCACATTGGAGTATATCATTCTACTGGTTAAGTTGATACTCTCTATTTTAATTTTATTATTCAAATTAAAATCAGAATTAATTTTGATACATGAAGCGTTGAATACGTGATTTAGTTTTGTAATTTTATAAAGATACCATTAAAATTAATTTATTTTGCACAAGTTATAATATATTTTTTTAAAACAGAAATTCAGACTTTAGGAATAGTTGAAAATATAGAAGTAATTAATTGTTTTAATCTCCAGAAGTAATTAAATTGTTTTAGCCATTGGGTTGTTTAAAATTTAAATTATAAAGATTTTATAAATGTAAATTCTAGGAAAATTACAGGAGAAAATTACATATTTACCCATAAGACTAACGTATAGCAATAAATGATGTATATATATATACAAGAATAATATAAAAAATATAAGAATTAAGAAATTATTGAAAAATACAATTTAGATCAATTATCGGAATAAAATATTTTATTCTTTTTTTTTAGTAATTTTATTTATAATTAATTTCATGTTCATGCATATATTTACCGAACTTTAACTTTCGTTTAAGATTAAGTATAAATAATCCAATTAATTATTTATATTAAATCTTAAATTTTCTAATTGGATAGTTTGGTAAAAAAAAAAATTATAGTTTGTTAATACATACAAATTAAGTTTAGTCCTAATTTTGATGAAGTTTCGATTTAAATATGTAGTTCTCCTCGTACATAGTTGGTGCATGATGATAGACTTAATATATATGTGTTAATGAATTATGTTTCCTAAATGGGTAGGTCAAGAGCCTCACCTTCAATTAAAAAAAGTGAGAATGACATTGTGTGATTAATGACAATGAATTATTAAATATATATAATTGTAGATCTAAGTTAGACGAATTCAGGTCACAATATTAAAGACGATGAATTATTAAATATATATAATTGTAGATCTAAGTTAGATGAATTCAGGTCACAATATTAAAGACTGTGAGAAAGGAGTTGACAACTTCTTGCAAATTTGTTTGGTAATGAAAAACCTATTAGGGAGAGATATTATTGTCTATGCATTCATTGTTTAATTCATATGCGTTAAGTATTTCAAAAGATATGTTACCAATTATTTACCTTTGCTATTGTGAAGAGTTACACAATATAGACATGATATACAAAAATATTATACACACAAATTGTGACATAAATATATAAAAATGTTGGCAAAGTCATGGATGATTGTTTAGAGGAGATGATACGTGATTTTGGAGAAAAGCAATTTGTAAGAGTTTTTGTTTATGATTCTTTCAAATTTGATTTTGAGCAACCATTGTATCCATGATGACTTTTACGAGATTTTAGCAATTGTAAGATTGTTTAGTTTAAAACTAAGAAAGGCCAAATAAAAATTTAAAGAATTGTTAAAGTTGTTGAAGGAGATGCTTATAGAAGGAAACACATTTGATCAACAAATGTTGTGTCATATTCATTGTTGTTAGAACAAAAGACCAACATTCTATGATTTTGATTAAGTGATGAAAACAACAAAGTAGAAAACAAGATCATGCATCATTTGTAAGACAAATGATTTTAGCAACAGTTCGTTTGGCAAACGATACAATACTGAGTAATATTTTCTTACATCTGATAAGCATAATTGATGATCAGACAAAATACGCATAAGCTTAAGCTAACTTTGTATTACTCGAACATATATATGCTTATGCTATGTTGTAGAAAATGTCCGTTGCTTCCATCTGACTAAATAGATCCATTCAAATTCAAGTATAACTCAACATCAAGATCTTTTAGAGCACAAGCTAAAACTACTTTCTTCAACAACTTCCTGACACGAAGAGTATTTAAACTAATGTAATTGTTAATTTCATGACATGCTTCAAGTGTCTTTTTCCAATGATTCTTATTTTATTCATGTTGATATGAGTGGATACAACGAAATGATGGAGAGGATGTGTAATTTTGGTGTAATTGGGTCTAGAGAGAAGAGTCTTGAGAAGAGTAGTCTAGAGAGAGTTCATGAATAAGTTTAAAGAGACAAAATTGGCTAGCATTTCATTACTTATTCTAAACCCCATTTTCAATTGCAAGAGTCACCTATTTATAGGCGAAAAGATGACTTGTCTTGCAATTTTGTCAAAAACTCTCCAATATGAGCTTAAGAAGTGGTAAGTCATAAATGAAGAAGATCCTCTCTATTAGGAGAGTGTGTCCAATGTGACTCTTGATTGATTCTATTGATTGGAATTGCCTTCCTCCATCAAGGAATCCATCACAAAAGTTTAACACAAGTGACCCAATAATCCTTTCCCTTTTACATACATCTTGAATTAGAATTCCAAAACAATATACTAATGTCGATCAAGTGAACACAAAATTTTTCTTTGTCTAAAGTGGTCATAACAGTTGAGAAAAATCACTCAAATAAAAAAAAATTTAATAAACTACATAAAATTTGCAAATAGGGACCACAAATAGAAGTAGTAGGCATAAATAGAACCATAAGCGAAAAGTAGATCGTGAAACAAAAACTACTAACAAAACTACCAACAAGAACAAGATTGTGCATGCTAATGGAATCATGGGCAACAACAGAATCACAAGTGCAATCAAAATTGTAATTGTGGACAAAAACTGTTAGTGATAATATGATCTGCAAGTGCAGATAGAGCCTATAACTTATCTTGGTCGTTTCCTATTATGATAATCTCACCTAGTTTGGCAGGCATATGTGGAGGGGATTGTTGGAATATCTCACATCGCCTAACTTTACTTAGTGCAATTGGTTATAAGATTAAATTTGGCAAATATATTATCAGAAATTATACAGGTTACAAGCAACAGAACAATGACAAGGTTTTCATTTGAAAGACGAGTGTAGAAATTAGTGGAAAGTACTTGACTATCCTTGAAGATATATACCTAATGCTTTGTTTTAGGGTTCGAGTAAAGATGTCTCTAATGCTTTATTTGGTTGAATGAGTGGATTTGAGAAAATGGATTTGAATGAATTTGAGTGACTTATGTGTGGATGGCAAGGTTATTTGGAACAGTGGATAGATGGTGAGATATGGAGAGATTCGAAAGAATGTTTGTAAAAAATTGTGAATGATGTGATAGGTATAAATTTTATATTATTATTAATAAATAAAATTTTGTAATTACATTTTTACCTTTAACTTTAAAAATAATATATTTTTAATTTAGTTAATTTTAATAGTTTAGTATTTAAAAAGAATATTTAATAATACAATTAACTTTATTTAAATTTAATTTAATAAAATATTATTAAATTTTTAAATATAATAATAAATTAAACTTATTAATTTTTTATACTAAATTTATACCATATTATTATTATTATTATGCTAAATTTATATTTATTATAAATAATTATACTTATTTTTATTATATCACATTTATATTATTATTATTATTATTATTCTTAATTATTATTATTTTTTAATTATATCATTAAAAATTTTAATTATATAAATTAATTTAATATATAATTTTTTTATTTTAATATTATTTTTATTATATTATAATATATAATTCATTATATATTAAACTTTTAATGTATAATTAATTATATATAAGTATATAAGATATAATCAATTTTATATATATATATATATATATATATATATATATATATATATATATATATTTTTTATTATATATATATATATATATATATATATATATATATATATATATATATATATATATTCTCGATTATGACTACATATATGGTTATAAGAATGATTATGTAATTTTAAGTGTGTGACATGGTATCGTTGCAAATTTTTTTAAAACATTGAGATGGTATTCCGCAAATTATAGCTCGTCTTTTTTCATAAATTATTTATATTAAAAGTATGTAATTTTCAATCATCCATAGTTTATTACAGTTGAACCGTGAACATCATCGCATCCAAACAAATTTTTCGGATAATTCAGATAATAAGGTAAACAATCAATACAAGAAAAAGGTTATTTAGATACCAACTTTTAGCTACTATATGAAATATTTACTAATTATGACCAAAATAGTCACCAAATTAAATTTTGATTGCTAAATAACTACAAAATAGAAATAATGATTAAATTTAGTGACCAATTAAATCAAATAATTGGTATCTAACATTAGCTACCAAGGTTTTAGTGACCTATGCCATTAGATTCTGAATTGTCACTAAAACCTTGGTAGCTAATGTTAGATACCAATTATTTGATTTAATTGGTCACTAAATTTAATCATTATTTCTATTTTGTAGTTATTTAGCAATCAAAATTTAATTTGGTGACTATTTTGGTCACAATAAGCAACTATTTTATTTGATAACTAAATATTAGTCTCTAAATAGTTTTTTTCTTATAGTGAATATTATACCAAAGGGACTAAGTCACTTTTATATTCAAAAGTTTCAAGATAACACGGAATGAAGTTCCTTTTTATACATTTACTATTTGTGTTTCTGAATATAAATTAAGCAAATGATGAGTGTATAACTGTTGATATGTATGAGTACTTGCATTGATTGAGATAAATATCTCGAAAGCATGAGATAGGAATAAAGTATTTTATTCTTTTTTTGTAGTAATTTTATTTGTAATTAATTTCATGTTCATGCATATATTTACCGAACTTTACTTTTTGTTTAAGATTAAGTATAAATAATCAAATTAATTATTCATATTAAATCTTAAATTGTCTAATTGGATATTTAAGTAAAAATATTTTTTTATAGTTTGTTAATACATGCAAATTAAGTTTGTCCTAAATTTGATGAAATTTTGATTTTAATAATTTAGTGTAGTTCTCCGAGTGCATAGTTGGTGCATTGACCACTTTCATTTAGTGTATTTTGGAAACCAACATGAAATGCTGTCAAAATTTTATTTAATGTAAAATAATAGACTTAATATATATGTGTTAATGAATTATATTTCCTTAGTGGGTAGGCCATGAGTCTCACCTTCAACTGAAAAAATGAGAGTGACATTGTGTGATTAATGACAATGAAGTATTAAACCTATCTAATTATGGATCTAAGTTAAATGAATTTACGTCACAATATTAAAGACTATGAGAAAGGAGTTGACAATTTCTTGCAATTTGTTTGGTAATGGAAAACCTGGGGGAGATATTATTGTCTATACATTCATTGTTTAAATCATATGCGTTAAGTACTTCAAAAGGTACGTGACCACTTATTTGCCTTTTGGTATTATGAAGAGTTATACAATATAGACATGACATACAGAAATATTATACATGCAAATTATGTCATAAATATATAAAATGTTGACGAAGATATGGATGATTGTTTAGAGGAGATGATACATGATGTGGAAGAAGAGTAATTTGTAAGAGTTCGTATGTTTGCAATTTTTTCAAATTTGATTTTAAGCAACCATTGTAGCCATGATGCACTACTTTTACAAGATTGTTAGCAATTGTAAGTGTCTTCTTCCAATGATTCTTATTGTTTTCAAGTTTATATAAGTGGATACAGCGGAATAATAGAGATGATGTGCAATTTTGGTGTAATTGGAGAGTGGAAATTTAAGAAGATCTAGATGACGTTAGACAAACACACTAGGAGAAATTCTAGAGAGAAGAGTCTTGAGGAGAGTACTCTAGAAAGAGTTCATGAACAAGTTTGAAGAGGAAAAATTGATTAGTATTTCATTACTTATTCTAAACGTTGTTTTCAATTACAAGAGTCACCTATTTATATGCGAAAAGATGACTTGTTATGCAATTTTCTCAAAAACTCTCCAATAGAAGCTTAACAAGTTGCAAGTCATGAATGAAGAGGGTTTTCTCCATTGGGAGAGTGTGTCCAAGGTGACTGTTGATTCTACTGATTGGAATTGCCTTCCTCCGTCAAGGAATCCATCACAACAGTTCAACACAAGTGACCCCTTAATCCTTTCCCTTTTACATACATTTGATTTGGAATTCCCAAAACAATATACTAATGTTGATGAAGCAAACACAAAATTTTTCTTTGTCTAAAGTGGTCATCATAGTTGAGCACCGACACTCAAATGAAACAAAAGTAATATAACAAACTACACAAAATTTGCAAATAGGAACCACAAATAGAAGTTGTAGGCACAAATAGAACCATAAGCAAGAAGTAGATCGTGAAACGAAAACTATGAACAAAACTACCAACAAGAACAAGATCATGCTTGCTAATAGAATCATGAGCAACAATAGAATCGCGAGGGCAATCAAAATTGTGATTATGGACAAAAACCACTAGCGAGAATATGAATTGCAAGCATGGATAGAGCCTCTAAATTATCTTGGTAGTTTCCTATTCTGATAATCTCACCTGGTTTGGCAGGCATATGTGGAGGAGATTGTTGGAATATCTCGCATCGCCTAACTTTACTTAGTGCAATTAGTTTTAAGATGAAATTTGACAAATATATTATCAAAAATTATACAGATTACAAGCAACAGAACAATGGCAAGGTTTTCATTTGAAAGACAAGTGTAGAAATTGGTGGAAAGGACTTGACCATCCTTGAAGAGATATACCTTACCATTATCCTGTCTTAGGTGTGTTCTTTATTTTGGGGTCTGAGTAGAGATGTGTCTCTAGTGCTTTGTTTGGTTGAGGGAGTGAATTTGAAACGATGGATTTGAATGAATTTGAGAGGATTAAGTGTGGATGATAAGGTCGTTCAGATTAATGGATAGATGATGAGATTTGGAGAGATTTAAAAGAAATGTTTGTGAAAGTTTGTGAATGATATGATAAGTATAGATTAACTTTAAATTATTCTTAATAAATAAAATTTTATAATTACATTTTTACCCTTAACTTTAACAATAACATATTTTTAATTTATGTAATTTTAATAGTTTTAATAACTTTTTAGAAAATATTTAATAATACAATTAACTTTATTTAAATTTAATTTAATAAAATATTATTAAATTGTTAAATATAATTAATAAATTAAACTTATTAATTTTTTATACTAAATTTCTACCATATTATTATTATGCTAAATTTACATTTATTATAAATAATTATATTTATTTTTATTATATCACATTATTATTATTAATTATATCATTAAATATTTTAATAATATAAATTAATTTAATATATAATTTTTTATTTTAATATTATTTTTATTATATTATAATATATAATTAACTATATATATTATGATTTATTATATATTAAATTGATAATATATAATTAACTATATATTAAATTAATTAGATATAATTAAGTATATATTAAATTTATAAAATATAATTGATTATATATAATTAATTATATGTATACATAATCGATTATATATTGTAAATTTAATATATAATTAAATTATGATAATATATATAATTTGTAAGGACGGTTATGCAATTTTAAGTAGTGTGACGTGACATGTTGTAAATGGTTTTGGAGGATTGAGTCTTCCGTAAATTGTCATTTATTCGTTGTCATAAATTATTTATATTATAAATATCATCACATCTAAACATAGTGTAAGTGGTTATTCAGAGGAAAAAAATATTACACGCTAAAGAGACTAAGTTACTTTTACATTCAAAAGTTTCAAGATGACATGGAATGAGGTTCCTTCTTATACAATTACTATTTGTGTTTCTGAATGTAAATTTAGCAAATGATGAGTGTGTAACTGTTGATATGTATGACTATTTGTATTGATTGATCTCTAAAGCATGAGAAGTATTTGCAACAATCATCCTGGTGCGCAGTCAAAAACATGGAAAACTCACCATACCCCAGCAGAAAAAATTACCATCCGTTTCAATACATATATACAGACCCAGTCCCCATTTATCAGCTTATGCAAACAATCTTATCGAGACAAAAATGGTAATTAACAAATTTTATTGCATACGAAAGTAGCAAGCTGTCAATAATCTTGTCGTGAAATTATTTAATTTTGTATTGAAGACAAAGGATAAGTTTGAGGAACAAGTACAATATTTGTAAACCAAAACACTGTACATCCTAAACATTTTATAAAAGAATTGTTAAAGAGTAGTCTGCATCACTGTGATATGAAACTCCATAGACTAATTTATGGAACAATGGCCTTTAAACAATGATAAGGGATACTTGGCCCTGGAAATCAACATAAACCTCTGTCAGCAACATATTTCTACCCCAACTACAATATTTCCTCTCTGCATGTAATCAATGCCATGCTGAAGCTGAAATCAAATTTCTGTCCTTCCATCCCAACAACATGGCCCCATCCTTCTCCTCAAGATTATAATCTTCTGAATAGCACCTAAGCAGGCTCCTTATGACAGAATTCACGTATGAACTCAAAGGGTATTGAGAAAAGCCAGCCATTGTCAATCTAGACTTCCACTTGCCTAACAGTTCATGTCTCTCCACCCTTTCCTTCCCTTCACAAGCAATAATATTGACAATATCCCGTGCCAGACAATGTTGTTCCACATTAATCCGATCCTTGCTCTTTCTTGCAAGAGACACATCAATGGACTCAAAAATTGCCAAGTAGTAATCCAAGGTTTCTATAAACCTGTTGAAGAAAGGAGTGGTATTAGTGTTCGACTCTTGCTCAACCAACGTAGTTACCTTGGGAGAAAGAGATTTCACCAATCTCAAAAGTCCATCCCTTGGATTACTCATATCGACACTCTCATCAGCCGTGTGATGGAGTTGCAAAGGGAAATTCACAGCCAAAGCCTCCCCAGGCCTAATGTCAAGCATGTCTTCTGTCACATATGGAGCTAAAACAGGCACACTGTGGAACTCAACTGAGATGTTAAATGTCTGAGATATTTCAGCCAACCTTTTCCCAACAGCTTCTAATCCATCACCACGAACATATTTAGAAAGGGGGTCATCAATCCCTGTGATCCGCACATGAGGAGCTCCACCAGGTCTTGCTGCAAGAGCTTGAAGAAGTGTCATCCATTGAATTCCCTGACCAATCTGAAAGTCTATGATATGAATGTGGTCTTCATCTCTACAAGCTTCAGCAATGGCCCCATTGGCAGCCATGTAACCAAATTTTAAGTAGGGACATATTTCATACAGAAGCTGCATGTAAGAGAGCAAGTCTTTTCCCTCAGGTTCTCCGCATCTAAGGGCATGGCAGATGTTATTCCCTGATGCCTCCTTCCTTGCAACAAGCCCTTCAACCAAATAAGCACCAAGGCGCTGGATTGGCTCCCCAGTTATAGACACAACACTTCTAGCCTTTTCTATCAGTTGATCAAAATCTTTTATGTTGTTTTCAGACAAGGCTTTGGCTGATTCAATCAGCAATTGTTTCAAATTGGTTGATGGGAATCCTTGTAGTGATACTTCCTCGGTTGATTTCTGACGCTTACCTATGCGTGCAACATCACTTGACTGACCCTCATGGCTCCAGGACCTGTTTCTCTGTCCTGATGTTGTAGGCTTTCTGCTAACAGCCAAAGAAGTGCTTGATGTGGTGACTTGATCATCACCGTCAGGTGCCATCAAAGCAGTTTCTAATTCCAGCAATGCATATCTAGTTTCATGGTCACAACTTATATCCTGTGGAAAAAGGCATCTAGTAGATAGTTGCATACCATCTTGGAGATGGTCCACAGATGAGACTGGCCTATACAAATAATGCTTGCTTTCCTGCAAAGGGTTTACAACAGAGTGAATTTCCCCAGCGGTATGCTGTTCCTGGCCGTCACTTAGTGCAGAAGAAAGAGCATCAGAATCAAAATGGTTAGAAAGGGCCGAATTAGGAGAGTATTCTATGTCGTGTTTCAAGGATCCAAGCAACCTGTTAGGTATTGATGAAATAGGAGTATAAGATGATGTGCAAGGGATTCCTGCCGAACTAGTCACACCAACACTTAAAAACTCATTCAAGTCCATACTGTGACAATGCGATCAGCAAAAAGCAGCTTCCTTGGCAAATTTCTGCTCCAGAATAGTATACCAACACTTTCGATAGTAGCAGATAAACCTTGAAAAACAGAGAAGGAATTTGTAAATATTCGCATAAACACCACAATAAAAATTATTTTTGCCACAACAATCATCTACTAGCCTAAAAAGTGGAGAACCGGGAAGAAACATCACACATACATACAAGAAATAGATGAACTTGTACACACTGAAAAATATAAAAGCTCATTTGTAAAGCTATAATTGTGCTATTTTGTTGTTGAATTCATTGCTACTCTTCTTTATTTTTGGAACATGAACTTCAAATCTAATTCAACATCCCAAAAACAACTAAGTTTGTAACAATTTATATATTATAATTTGATCTGGTCTCTTATCAATGTGTCCAACCCACGTCAACTAAATATATAACCGAATTACAATATATAAGTAGGTGTAAGGTCTCACCTTATAACCCAATTGTAATATTGATTTAAGCTTAAAATACACCTTCTAAGATGATGTCACCCACTTTGTCGACATTTCTCTATTTTCTTGTTTGAAATATTCAGTTTACGCCACGCGGAGATATATTAGAGATCTCTAATCAAGAAAAAATATGCTCATGTACTAATTTAGTGATAATATACACCACGAGAAAGACTTAGACAAACATAGAAGAAATCAAGTAGTAAGAGAAAGGAAGCTTATAATAACATCAATAGTAACAACAGCAACAATACCATGTAAGTCACAATTCCTCGTTGCAGACCCAATCTTTACTTTGCAACCACGAAAGTCACTAAACCACGTACCCAAAACTTAAACCTTACTATTTCCTTTGATGTTATTGTGCAGTTGCCCCACTTCCCGATGCTGGTTCATGGAAACTGCATATACATCTTTTCATACTATACCAATAAATCCAGAAAAAATCCTCGAAACCCAGAAAAAGAATCTACGTCCTAATTCAAAGCCCACTAATCCATCCCACCAAAACCATTTTATTCAAACAAAAAAATTTAACCAAATAAAAATCCAAAACTTCAACTCAACCAAGATTTGCAACTTTGAGCAGCAGAAATGATGTTACAGCATTCTACCCAATCAAACAACAACATTGCAAAATTCCATATCTTAATTCAAGAAAGCAAGACCCTCAAGTCACCAAGGATTAAGAATCAGTCTTGTATGCAAACAAACACGTAACACAGAAAAACAGATGCATAAACTGCTAAAAGAACAAGATGGTGACAGCGAGAAAACCAAATTGTAATGGAAAGTGAAAAACGTTGGTGTAAGCACTTAGCATACCTTGAATACCATCAAAATTCAACACCTACCATTAGAAAAGACTTTGGTTCAATACACGTGGAGAGCTGAACTATGCTGAATTTCTCTCCAGTTTATGACATAAAATAATATGGTTTTTTTGATGAGGGATTATGGTTTTGAAGGAAAACGATGGTACCATGGAGAAGGAGTTGTTTGAATAACCGCAAATTGAGACCGGGGAGTGTTCAAATGGGGTATTTATAATATAGGGGAAGAAAAAGCAGGAGAAAAAGGTGTTGGTAATTCGACGGCGGAAAAACGGTAACGGAGGGAGAGATTCCTTGGAATGTAACGGACGTTAACTGGTTGACTGAACCGTTGAAAACGCCGACCAGAACACACGTTTGGAACTTGGATTTCGAACATTCCTGTCAGCATAGCTGTTATTTAAAATTAATGGTTCAGGATTGATCAGGAGATAGATGAATTTGAATTTTCTTTTATAAAAGTAATAACATTTAACAATTCACCAATGAATATATTCATTGTACTTTTCTCTCCTCTTTATTAATATATACTTTATTAATATATACTATGAAACAATTCAGAAATTTTAGTTCAACGATAGGAGGAAAGATTGGAAAGTTGCTGTTCAAAATCATCCCCCATCTTTTGATTCCTGTAAGCCTCGAAACTGTAAAAGGTAAAAAACTCAATATTAGATATAACTACTTATAATTGACTAAAGTACATGTGGTAGCTTAAAAAAATTGTGAATTGGAACCAATGAATAGAAGGGAAGAAATAAATTGCACAAGTTGAAGAGGAGGGGAGCGAATTGCACAAGCTTTTTCATGGGGTGGTTTTGTTTATATATATTATATATCTATAATATATACAATTGTAGGAAGAAAAACAGAAAAACTAGCCACGTGTAAACCTCACAAAAATTACAAAAAAAATTCTAAAAAAATTTATCAAAAAAAGTAACAATTTCCGCGCCTACATCATTCTCTTTCACATTTTTAAATTTCAAATTCACAATCCAAATTTCAAAAACCCCAATTTCCCACCTCTTTCATACTCACTGTCACAGCACTCTGCTCTCTCATTCTCACTGTCACACCCGCTCTCCAATTCTCACTGCTATAGCACTCCACTTTCTCATTCTCATTCTCTTCCATGCCAGATTCAAACCCTGGCCATCGCTCTTAACATTCCACACTTCTTCAAAAAAGGCTAAACCTTTCTACTTTTTCTCTTCTTCCTTTCTTTTTTTCATTATTGTTTTTTTTTTTATTTTTGATCTAAATTTTGGCTTCATGTCCCTTTGTCAATGGAGAACGGAACTGCCTTGGCTGGGTTTCGCGGTGTCACTCATGGTGGTTGGCAACTGAGGTGATGCTGGAAATCTATGTCGCAACAATCGAGACCGGTGACGGTGGATTAAGAAAGAATGGTGGCTCATAGTGGCAACTGCGACGATGGAGGAGGGTGGAGGTTCACTTTACAGCAAAAGGTTCGACCTTTTCTCTACTTTTCTTGTTTTTTTTCTTCATTTTCACTTCTTTTAGATTTCTATTCTAACTTCCATTCTTATTTAAGAGGTTTCTTCTTTTGGCTTTTTGTAGCTCACCAACGGAGTTCACGTTGGTTTCCCCTATTGTTCATTGTTGGTTTTCCTGTTTTAGTTGCTTGTGTTATACGAAGATAATGCAAGCTTGAACCTAGCCATCCTAGGTTTGAAACATGTTGGCTATATCCTGGTTTTCTTTTTTTATTTAATTTCTCCTCTAATTTGTAGTTGCTTGTGTGACTTTTTCTTTTATTTTATGTGTGCCTACAAAATGATATCATGAAGATGATTTTGTTTTGGATATGCATGTCTACTTGTGGACAGATCGCCATTAAGACCAAAGGGTAAGATTTTATCTGCCTATATTTGTTTTTTTTTTTTATGAAGATACTCTTCTTGGTCTCACTAGACATCATTTACAGATACTCTTCTGGAGTAATTGGATTTGGTTGCCTGGAGAATGGATATAATCAGAGGTTTCAATCTACAGTGTGACAACTTATTAATGCATTTATGGATAATACATTTATTAATGTGAACTCTGGTATCCACAATACTGTGAGAGGGGCATCTGCTGGAAAAGTGTATGGAGTTTGTGAGTCTAGGATTAATGCTAGGATCACGTAGAGGTGATTCTCATTCCATTTACATTTGGAAATTTATTTCTGGCATAATTCACCAATTTAATTTTCTATTATATTCACACTCTTATATAGGTATATTATTACTAATTGTTTATTAGTAGCAATGGTTCTAATTTGGAATTAGATTTTTTGATAATGAGGTTTTTTTTTTCTTTTTCCAATTTTTTGAGTTGTTTGATAGTGGTAACTAACTACGAACTAATAATTGTTGATTACTATATTGTGATTGCAGGTTTCTTTTCAGGTTGCTGACGGTCTTGAGCAACCATTCCCTTATGGGCAGTTTGATCTAGTGTGGTCCATGGAGAGTGGAGAGCATATGCCTGACAAAGCTAAGGTTTCAATTTAATTTCTCTTGCACTGTATGCATTACTTGTGACTAAGCTTACTTCCAACAACAGATTAATCCTTAACAATGATTGAATTAAGGTTTGTTTCTATTATGTGTTCTGTTAATCTAATATAAGTTTTCTACTTCACACACGACACGTGAAACTGAAAGTTTGTTGGAGAGTTAGCTCAGGTAGCAGCACCTGGTGGCAACATCATAATAGTAACATGGTGCCATAGAGATCCTGGCCATGAAGAACTGTCCCTACATTTATTTATTTTTTCTTATGAAGATACTCTTCTTGGTCTCGCTAGACATCATTTACAGCAACAGGGTCTTCTGGAGTAATTGGATCTGGTTGCTTGGAGAATGGATATAATCAGAGGTTTCAATCTACAATGCGACTACCTATTAATGCATGCATTTATGGATAATACATTCATTAATGTGAACTCTAGTATCCACAACACTGTGAGAGGGGTATCTGTTGGAAAAGTGTCTAGAGTTTGTGAGTCTAGGATTAATGTTAGGATCACGTAGAGGTGATTCTCATTCAATTTACATTTGCAAATCTATTTCTGGTATAATTCACCAATTTGATTTTCTATTGTATTCACACTCTTATGTAGGTATACTGTTACCAATTGTTTATTAGTAGCAATGGTTCTAATTTGGAATTGGATTTTTTTGATACATACATTGTTTTCTTTTTTCAATTTTTTGAATTGTTTGAAAGTGGTAACTAACTACTAACTAATAATTGCTTATTACTATATTGTGATTGCAGGTTTCTTTTCAGGTTGTTGACGATCTAGAGCAACCATTTCCTTATAGGCAGTTTGATCTGGTGTGGTCCATGGAGAGTGGAGAGCATATGCCTGACAAAGCTAAGGTTTCAATTTAATTTCTCTTGCACTGTATGCATTACTTGTGACTATGAACAATGCAAAGAACATACATATTTTAAAGAAAAATGTTGTTTTGATTCTTTTTCTTTACCTGTATGGGTCAGGCATTTAAAAAGGTGTTGGATAAATTTGTGGGAGTGAATTTGGAAAGCTGAAAGCTGGGTGTTAGAAGAGATTCAAAAAGGAATAAACTTCATGGACGAATTGGCCCACCGGTACCTTCAAAATGTAAATTGATGAACAAAACAATTAGCCACTCATAATCAAGATTGGCACAACAAGGCAGAAAGATAAATACAAAACGCACAAAAGAGAAAGAAAGGAAAAAAAAGTGTATTTAATTATCTACTGTGATAATAATGTCTCAGCTCTACCAAGAGAGAGTTGTATTTAAAAAGAAAAATTAACCTAAAACATGGAATGACTAAATAGCACTTCATAAAAAGATCTACTCAAAATATTCCGGTGCCACCTTGTTGTCCAGCCTTTGTACCGACTTCAAATCCAATTTGAACCACTTTCAAGTTCAAATTTGCTCTCAGCCCTTAAATAATATTTGTAGATCTTTAATTTATCTACAAAACAAATCAAGAATCAAGTAAATCTGAGCTTTGTGGCAAAAGTTATGTACAAAATGTGAAACGCACTCAAATTTATTAAAATTTTGATAATGGTGTCAAAATAATAACAAACTTTTAACTGAAACCTAGTTGGCCTAATTACAGCAAAATGGTGTAAAACCATAATAATTACGAATTGATTTTTCTTTATTGTTATCATTATGCAATCAAAAAGTGGTAAAAATAAATACGTATCAAATTGTCCCACACTTATCCTTTTGCACTCCTTGGCAAAATCTAAACCTAGATAAAAGAAAATGAAGGCTAAGTAATCAAGACTATAATTCAACAAGCTACTAATAGAAAAGTATTTGAGCAAGGAATATCAAATCAAAATATATTTTCAAAGTTTGATTGAAAAAGTGTGAATTTCTCTCTTCTTGACAGTCATGTATGTTGGCTGATAAGTGCAAATTTTTGGTACAACTTGGTACATATTTTAGATAGACTGTGACCCTAACTGTGTGAGAATGAGCATTTCTAAGATTTTTGGACTCAAATTATGGATAATGAAATGATGCAGTGCTAACAAAAGGATTTATTGAAGATTCAGGTTTTGGAAGCAAAAGACATAAAAAATGGACAAGAAGCTGAAAAGCAAATTGCTTGAGCAGGTAGGAAAAGCTCAGGCAGAAAAGGCTCAGAGAGAGGAGGACAATTAGTGAGAAGAGGCTCAAGCACAGATTGCTGCTTAAGCCAGGACTCACTAACAGAGCGTTCATGCGATAACCTAATTTTTGACAGAGGTATAAAAGAAAGGAAATCCTCCTCGAAAAGGGGTGGCGGCTGCAACGACAGTATTAACAAAGTCCTTTATTCATCTCTTTTAGTGTGTATTTTCATGGCTACTATGAGTAGCTAAATTTATTATTTCTTGGGATTTGAATGTAGTTTATCACTTTGTTTTGTATTTTAAACTCTATAGTTTAATTTCTTATTCACAGTTGGTATTCTCACTTTATGCTTAATGTTTGATTTTATTTACGCGATAACTTCTTGAACGTGACCTTGGGTATTAACTGGGAAGTAGTTCCAAGGTCCAGACCTAAGTGAAAATACTTGTTGTTGTGTGATACCAGGGATGGATCTCACTGCAAAAATTGCTGGTTACAACCGTTCTTAATGTTGGTTAATGAGCAAGGTAGTTGGGGGACCGGTACCTTGCGAGATTAACTTATGAATTCTAGTGCATGAGGGATCAGCTTGGATCGCATTTATTTGTGCAGAAACTACGAATAATGATATGTATTGTTAAACGTATGAATGAAAAATATAATAAGTGTAGTAAATTAAGTTTAATCCCAAGACTTTCAACTGCATTGTTTACACTTAACTTTTAGCTTTTGTCTACTGAGATTTTTGAATAGTCTTTATTTTACAATCTGTTTTTCAACCAAACATTTCTCAAATATGATCTCAAGCTAGTATTGCTTGCTAGAGCTAAGAGCTCAATTTGTTCCATGTAGGTTCGACACTCGTATTTCACATACTATATTATTTTTGACTCGGTACACTTGTTGAAAAATAGTCAACACTGACCTCTCAAGATAGTGTATCTCTCTCACTCTCGAGCGTCTAGGGAAGGTTTATAACACTCAAACCATCTTAATAAACATTGCCTTTCTATAAGCTTGCAAACATTCTAATTTTTGACTTCAAAACACAAATTTTACATCATTCAAGAGGACTTTATTAAGGTTGTAACGAGGCTACGGTAAAGGGTAGGAATCATTTTATTTTTGGCCAAGTAAGATAACATCCAAAGACTGTTAAAAGAGCATGACATATTTTTTCTTTTCAAAGATCAATCAAATTGATCATGAAAACTACCTAATAAAATTGAAATTACTCTAAACATCTCCAACCCAAGCTATCACTGAATATTTTTCTTCTGTCTTTTTTATTATTATGTTTTTTTCTTTGGATTTTTTTTTCTTTCAACCATACATGATCAATCAATCTTCACCTCTCCCCACACTTAGAATGATGCACATCCCGAGGATCCCCCCACATTTAGTAGTTTATATAACCTAAAAGAAAACCATCATGCTCAATTAATAATTAAATGACAGGACAAAAAAAATATGGTCTTACACTTAGGCTTGTAATGAGCTAAATGAAAGAATGGAAAAAATATAGGCTCAAAGGGGTTGACAAGGGAAATTAGTGTATAGGATGGTTGTATGGTTAAGTAGGTGAAACAATAAAAATGCCTCAATCATAATCATGCAAAACAAGTGAACATACAGTTTCAAAAAGAATGAAAGCAAGTTTTAGAAAACAACATCCATGAGAGGTAATGTCACACAAGAAAAAAGAGAGAATGGTGTATAGATAAGTCCATTCATGTAGGCCCAAATAAGCTCACAGGGTCACAAAATGTCATCACATACATAAAATCCAAGTACACAATCGATTCAACACATTTATCAAAATACATATACGAAATAATTTAACCAAGTGAATCAACCAAAAATCAGGGTTTCAATTCCGAACTCAATACTAATAAAAAGGTAGAATGCCGAGAAGGTATCAAAATTTCAATTTCTAAGAAAAATAACAATGTAAGGAAATGAATAAAATAAAATAAACTAAAAGAAAATGTAAAGAAACAAGAAAAGAAAAATCAAAGGAGAGAGAAAAATCCCTCGCTGCTTCATGGATACGTGGTGTCAGTTAGCTCCACGTCCTGCTCTTAATATTCATACATCAGCATTGATTATGGTGATTACTAAAAAAATAAAAGAAAAATTACACATACGAGAACTATGAGGAGTCCCTAGCAACGGCGTCAAAATTTGATTTGTGCTGCCGAACGCGTCCAAATTATACTAGGAATAAAACTTTGTAATATAGCTAACCTAGGTTATTTTTCCCAAAGATTACTCAGTTGTTCTCTTAAAAGAATTCAGAGGTTTTAATGAAATAATTAAATTTAATAAAATATAAATAGAATTTTAAACAAACTAGATATAATAACAAAACCATAATTTTAAACAGACTAGATATAATAAAATAAAAACAGAAGATTAGTTATAATAAAATAAAAACAGAAGATTGGATATAATAAAATAAAAACAGAGGATTAGATATAATAAAAAAAACAAAATTTTAAATAGATTAGATAAATATAAGTAATAAAACCAACCCAGCCTCTCTTCGGCTCTCCCAAATCCCCTACTAACTCCTAAAGAAAATCTGAATTACATGTGTGGGTTTAATAGACCGAGATCTTTGCATATATATAACATTTCAAACACCCAACAATCATGGAGCATCTCACTAAATACACAATATGTTGAACAACTGCAATCGTCCACTATCAACAATAATATTGTTTCGACTTGAACATCGGTTCAGAAATTTCACAACACAATTCAATTTGTATTGATTCAATTACTAAATTAATCTAATTATTAAATCTAATAATCAAATTAAAATAGCAATTGAGCATGTAATTATGGAAAGAATTACAAAACACGAGCCTCATAACTAAGAAACATGAGAGCAGTTGGAGATCGGATTGAATAGAACAATTAGCCACTCATAATCATGATTGGCACAAGAAGGTGGAAAGATAAATGCAAAACTCACAGAAGAGAAAGAAAGGAAAAAGAAAAATTGTATTTAATTGTCTACTGTGATTATAATGTCTTGTCTCTGCCAAGAGAGTTGTATTTAAAAAGAAAAATTAACCTAAAACATGAAAGGACTAAATAGCCATCCATAAAAAAAAGTTCTGCTCAAAATATTCAAGTGTCGTCTTGTGTCCAACCTTTGTTTATTGAATTTGCTCTCGACCCTTGAATAACATTTGTAGATCTTTAAGTTATCTGCAAAACAAAATAACAATCAAGTAAATCTGAGTTTTGTGTCAAAAGTTTTGGGAAAAATACAAAACATACTCAAATTTGTTAAAATTCCATGAATGGTGTCAAAATAATAACAAACTTTTAACTGGAACCTAATTGGCCTAAATATAGAAAAATGGTTTAAAACCATAATAATTACCATCTGATTTATATTTATTGTTATTATTATACAATTAGAAAGTGGTAAAAATAAATAAGTATCAATAGACATCACCTTGGTTTGGTGAAGAAGAGAGGTTACATTAATCTGTATTAACTTATACCTATCACATACGCTCTCTCTATGCCTTTCTATCTCCAATATCACGTCTAAATACTCCTTTTACAACATAAAACTTATGAACTTTCACATACTTACGTTGAGTTACACTCGTTTTGTACATTTGCATCACATACGCAATGCACACTGCCACACATACAACACTTGTCAACCTCACTTAAAATGCATCCTAATCACATGTGAACTTGGAAATTTTCACACTATAAAATGAACCATATTCCAAATTAACGCCACAAAGCCACAACAATTTGTTCTCAAAAAGACCCAGTCAAATGTCATTCTCTCCAAATCATCAACATTTTTCTTCATTCATCTTCAAATGGAACACTTTTGCATCACTAAGAATGAAAATTCTTCCAATTCTTATCTCGCTCCTTTGTTTGCTAATGGCCAAATTATAAAATGCAAAAAAGGTGTCCAATTCTAATGTGCATCTCTTAAACTATTTTGAATATCATAAAATTTTACATTTAGGACCTTCCAAACATTTAGGACCTTTCAAACATGACAACATTTAGGAATGTGTACTACGGACAACCTAAATTCAATAAGCATAGTCTAATTGTGTATGATGCTACCGAGATATCAACAAATGTTCATATATATGTAATGATAAGTTGTAAGCCTCAATTATCTTTTAATACAATCATTAAATTATATGTTAAGTTTACAAGATCTATAGAACAAATTATGACACTTTTAAACCCCACCTATAATAACTTCTTCCATAAACCCCAACCACATCATTTCCACGCAAGTAATACTTTACTTTGGAGGATGTATCCAAAGATCCACCATAATGGAAATTCTAAATTATTACAATATTACCTACAAATGTTTCAACCCAAGAACAATGACAATCCAACATGTGAAAAATAGGAAAATCAGAAGAAGGGAGGATGAATTGTGATTTAATTAAATTTAAAAAATCACAAATGCATTAGATTGATGAGGCTAAGATTATAATTTAGTTTATGAAGCAAACAAACTAAAATTCTTTCACGTGATGTATCTTGTTAAATGTAATTTGTTAATTTCTTTGAATAATTTGTCTGGTACATTTTCTTATTGACTCTAAATAATGATTAGATAATGATTCTTACTTTTCATACTTTAAACCTAATGCAAGTTTGCCCTAAGATGATACATTAAAAAGATGGATTTAAAGAGATATATTCTCGTAGACATTTTTCAACATGTTTCATCTAAAGAGTAATAAAACAAGTACTTTCAGTCTCTCAAAATAAATATGGTAAGACAAGCATATTTGAAAGTTTGTTTTATCCTCTCCTTTTTTAGTTCAAATGGTCACATTAGAAGTAAATTTTGCAACTCAACATAATCACGTAATTGACATATTTTTGTGTTTTCTTTAATAAGTGATTATATCATAGTTCTAGCGTCTGACCAACCAATGTAGATGCAAATCAAATACTTAGTTTTAAAAACATTTTAGTAAAACATTTTTAGTATGTATTCACACACTAGCTTTTCTTCTTAGGTTAGTACAAATGACAATAACATGCAGAATAAAGGAGATAAAGGAGAAAGAAAATACTCAGATAAATTTATACCGATTTGTATGTCACAACAAACTACATCTAGTTCTTGACCAACAAGTCAAGTTTAACTAGGTAGACTAATGTTGCGAAGTATAATAGTTTGGACTCATATTCACTTCTAGCTAATCCCTTGAGTATTTTTTTCCCAATATACTCCTAACTTAATAAGTATTTTTTTCCCAATATACTCCTGACTTAATGAGTATTATTTACTCCAACCACTCCTGACTTAGTGAGTATTTTTTACTCTAGTCACTCTTAACTTAATGACTATTCTTTAGGATTGTAACCACTCCTGAATGACCCCATGAAGGAGTATTCTTTTCCCAAGTCACTCTTAGCTTACAAGTATTCTTTTGGATTGCAAACACTCTTAACCCGTCTAGGAGTATTCATTTCCCAAGTCACTCCTAACTTAACGAGTATTCTTTGGACTCATAAAGCCTCTTGACTTACCCCTTGAATATTTTTTTTTCCTCAAATCACTTATGGCTGACATCATATTCTTTTCCCTTTAACCACTCCTAGCTAGTATATAAGGATTGAATGTTTGGATGGTTGTTTAATCATCTTAGCTGACTACTGGAGAGTGATATTGTCTCACAAATGAATACAAAATTTAGGCTTTCTCACTTAATATAAATGTTTTTTCACTCTAGGAAGGGGTGATGTTTTTTGAAAAATACAAAGGGTAATCACTCTCTCTAAGGGTTTGAATGAACACTTTTGGTATTCTTCTTATCATCTCTTTTAATCGATAATGAAAGCTACACTCTAGCTTTGGGCTTCAAGATCATTCTTCTAAAGCTTGGATGAATGCTCTTTATCTTAGCGATTTGGAATAATATATCATTTTCTCTCCTGACTTAGAGGAGTGCTCTTAATTTGAGCAGCAATTTGGCATTATAGCTCCTCTCCTCTCTCTTCTTCTTCTTGATTGAAAACTTTTAAATAGGTCATTAAAGAAGGTAACCATTAGAAGTTGTTTATAGCTATAGAGAAATTTCGGCTTCTGTGCATGTTCACTTTGCGTCTAATGAGCTTTAACATGATTGTTGTATTTAATGTAGCTTTTATTTGTGTTCATTTTTCTTCACAATGTCCTTGATAGTTGATAATGCTTATCTCTCTGGGTAGAATAGCCTTATGCATCAACTAATGATAAACTCACATACTGTACAAGGTTTATTGTTGGGTCAGAGATGAAAAAAATTGTGTCCGAAGGTCAATTAAGAAAACAACTTTACCACACGTCCTAAGATAGCTTTGATATTGGTTTTATATTTGATCTTGAACGGATCTCTTTTTTCCAAATGGATATTCCCTGCAATCATAAAATAAGCATATAGATATTTATTAAAGTATGAGGCTATCTTGGTTTATGCATATTGTTTGATGTTATAAACGCTATGTCAAACGTAAGGAAAGAATGCACAATGTTATTTCATTTTTTAGACATAATACTTGCATATTACATTATCTGTTATGTTGAACATTAATTGTCTTTTAGACAATTCATGATCATGTTTGAAGTTTGGCGCTTTCAGCACTTCGTCAAAATCATAGGGTGTGAATTTGTTGTTTAACACAATACAATTGGTCTTTTCATCAAATGTTATACAATATAATATAACTACTACAATACAAACACCACAAAGAAGTCATTAAATCAACTACCATTGTCTAATTAGAATGGTTCATACAAAAATTGTGCAATCAAATATGACACAAATGTTGCACAGATGATCAATCATTGGAAAATACTCAACTTCTACTCCTAAGCATGTAGCGTGAACCATCATAGGCAATATTTAAACCCTTATCTAAACTACAAATTTATGCATAACAATCATGATGATTGATTCATGACTTAGAAGACCACTATAACATCAAAAAAATCTGTATTTAACTAACATTTATTTATTTAGTTTTATTTATTTTCAATTATCATTTATTTTCTTTATAAAAATTAAATAAAATTTCAATTCCTCTTAACTAAATATTTAAATATATTTTTATTCATTTTACTTTTATTTATTTATAATTTTCTTCTTTCCCAATATTATCACATAAATTTATTAATATATTTGTACAAACATATCAACTTAATTCGACGTAAAAGGTATACCAAGCCAATTTTCAATTAACTCCTTTGTACAAATTTTAAATTTATTTACATTCATTAAGCATGACTATTATCACAGTCATGATATTAAGAATAAATGATAACGAAATCACATAATAATGTTATTTCAAAAATTTATTTCTATAAATTATTCTTTTTTCCTTTATAATATTTTGTAAAAAAACTTGTTTCAATTTATCAATATTTTATATATAATATTCATTATTCTCAACTTAATAATTTCAATTGTATCACACACTTTCTATTAATTTTTTATATTTTTTCTTTTCTGTTCTTGTTCATAATTTTTAATAATTATTTCTTCAAATATTTACTTGTCTAAATTAATCTACTAAATATGCTTTTTTAAATAAATATATATTTATACAACTTTTTTCATCCTATTCACCCATTTATAAATAATAATTTTCTTCCAAAAATTCCTTTCTCCAATTTTTAAAATAAAAAAGAAAAAAATAAAAAAATTATTTCGGAATTTGTTCGAATTTCAACTGATACTTCCACCTGTATAGATCTAATTAGAATTCAGAATTCGACTATCTAAAAATCAAATTAAAAGACACATTATGCTACTAAATAAAATAAAACTGTACTACCGTGTAAAAAAAATTCCATTACATAACAAGTATATCTTTAATTACTTACATTAATTACAAACTCCTATTAATTTTCTCTTTAGTAATAGGGATTAAAAACACTTGTTACTTTAAAAACACAATTTTAAGAAATTGTCGTCTAATAATGTATGCTTGCATGTCTCTTCTCAACCATGATGAGATTAATTTGCACAGATGTTGTGCATTCATTAATAGGTGTGGTTGAATACAACGTTTCAGAATCAGAATCAGAATCATACACGACCTTGCACCGTCCTAAAATTAATTAGGTCAGAATATTTAGGTGTGGTGTGACGTTGATATTTATCGTCTTTGGTCAATTTGATTTTTGTGTAGTAAAATAGTATAATCTATTCAAATGACTAAAATGAGGAACTATTCATAGATCGTTTATATTTTGTTTAAGAGGTTTTCAAATAAGAATGCTTTTTACCAATAAAAACCATGTATATTTTATATTAAGATAAGCTACATTCACATCTCCTTAAACTTCTAAAATAACATCAAGATTTCAATTTTTTAATTTTATAAAATTCTAAGCAAATTTTCTTTTTGTTTTTAAATATATTATATTATAACTCATTTAAGTTTAAAAAATACTACACTTACTATAATAAAGGTCACATAAGGATAAAAAAATTAAAAATATAAATATAATTTGAAAAAATTTCAAGAATGTAACTTAATATAATTCATTAAACTATGTTATTTAAACTGGACAATCATTTATTTTATTTACGATGAATTATTAATTTAAAAACTTTCCTTTTATTCACCTTTTTTATCAACTAGCGAAACATGTGTTGTGTTGTTTATATATCTGCATTGTCTATCATCGTATTTTTATTTTAATTAGTTAAATTTAGTATTTATATATTAATTCGTAAAATTAATACTTTATTTAAATGCAATATATGTATTATTATTTTTAATATTTGATGTTTGACTTAAACTTTAAATGAAAATAATATTAAAAAATAAAATGTTTATTATAATTTTTTTGTGAAAAAAAATAAAAAAGTATAATTATACTATGAAGTCGTGTAATTATTTTATTAAATAGATAATACATATCCACTATTTAAAATGTTGTAATTTTATAAGGAGTAAAATAAATATATAAAAAAGTATACACAAGATATGTATAGTTATAGATAAAATATTAATCAATACATTTGTACCAATAATTAGTGTGTCTCAGTGATGAGTTATTATATTTTTAATCATTTTTATGAATAATTTTTGTTTAGAAATACTTTAAAATTTATGGAATTTCAAGCATTTAATTTAATTTTAATGGTTCGTTATTCGTACATGTCTATTCTATCTATTTTATTGCATTTATATATATTTTAATTAACGGTAAGAAAGAAAAAAAAAAGACTTAAAATAGTGAATTTATAATATTCCAAATTTATAAAAAGTCATTTAAAGAAACTAATTATTTTTACTTTTACTCTCTTTAATTTAAATGGCAAAAGATATTGATGTTTTTTTTATTTTGAGTTAATTAATACACCTTGTTTTAAAAACTGAACAAATTTATTCTTATTGCATAATTTTATTTAAGTTATATTTATCCAAATATTTAAGAATTTATAATTAATTTTATATATTAGACCCTAAAAAATGATAAAAACTGATTTTACAGGGAATAATATATAAGTAAGGTGAAAGCATAGAATAATTTAATAAATACTCCAATGTTGTAACTATATCTTTAACCAAAACTTTTGCTTGCTTATGTAAAGTAGAGAAAACAAAGACAAAGCAAACGCAAGGACTTAACAATAAATAACTCTTTTCTTATATTCATCATTTGTAATTTCTATAAGTGAAAAGAAATGTTGGGAAATTAATTTGTGTATTCATTTCTAAAGACCAGCAATCTTATGATTTACCAATAACCTTTTTATTAAGTGAAATCGGTATAATTTTTGGGGTTTATTCGAAGAAAAAAATGATTTTTTCTATATATAAAAAGTAATAAGTAGAAATTATCTTTTATAACATCTTTTAAAATTTTATTATTTAAACTTATGTATGAATTTATTTTAACTCATGAAATTTTTATTTTATTTTATGAAGAGAACTGTCGCAATATATTTTTAAAAAATTGTAAAGAATGTTGAATTTTAAATTTAGAGAAACTTGTGTAAAATTAATACTTACAAAATTATATGGAGAAACATGCAAAATAATATTTATTGTTGAAGTTAACTCATTTCCTTAAATATACTTGTAATAGTTTTATTTGATAAAAAAATTATTGATGGTGGAATGAAATTATTGAGATAACTAGGGAACGATAATCTTAATTCTTTATGGAGAAATAGGATATTTGACAGCGAGCATTTTTATGTTCACATTTGTTGTGGTGGAAGTGTGATGATTTTCTTTGGATGATTGTACTTGTTTGCATTATATTTTTTTTTTCTCTATGGACCACAATTTCCTTTTGTGATTTATTTTTTTTTGTGAAATGGGTGCAAGGTTTCTAATCGCTCGCAAGTGCCTCAATGATCAAGATATTTACCAGACTCAAAAAACTTGTTTTTTGACTACTATGAAGAAGAAGACATTTGCTCAAGCTTTAAAAAACACTTGTGACATCCCTCTGTCGTAGATGTTCTCGCCTTGCCTCAAAAGAGATCTTGTCTCTGTGCAGATCTCAAAAGAAGTGTATATGACGAGGCTTGAACAATACTTGCATAGTAGAATCATGCTTGCCAAAGGAAACAAGCCTCTAACACACCTAAACATGTGTAGGAAACTAGACCTTGCTTGAAAATTTCTTAGTTTTTAGAAGGCGGTTCCTCTTGACAAGGAATTTCATGCGTTTTTGTTCACCTCTTTAGAAGATATAAGGCATGTGTTGGCAGTTGGATCTTGAAGTTTCTCTCCAGGATTTTTGCAAGTCTTTCCTTGGACTAAGGACTTTATTCCAACAACTATAAAGCTTACTAAGGTGTAGTGTTAGATTAGACCATGACCTCCCTTTGGAATATTCACAACCACTTGTTATTTTCTCCACAACTACCCCTCTTGCATTAGAAGATTGTATTATGAAGAAAATTCTTGGCTTCTATGCTTGGGTGCTTGTTGATGTGAATCTACTCTCATTTGTGACTGATGTGGATTATGAACAACTTCTACCCTTTTGTAGGCACTGCCCTCAAAGTGGATAGATCTGATCAACATGTGAAGTCTAAATAGCGTTATGCTCCTATGTCAAATTGGGGACAAGGGAGAAAAATGTGAAATTACATATGTGAAATTACATATCAATGTGGTTAATGTTGTTAATATTGTTGCTTGTAATGACACTAAACCATATCCTTCCGAGGTGATTTTGTTGCTCCTAATAATGACTCTGATAAGGAAGATAGTTTAGAAGGGATGCCAAGTCTTATTGATGATTCTCAGTAGGCCTCTCCGGTTTATAATGTTAAGCAGATACGACATGTTTCTCTTAAGGATGACTTATCTCACTCGTCTGGTTTGACACTTTCAAATTTCTTTCTAAATTACCTGTTATGGACGAAAACTTGTCCAAAGACAAGCATGAAAATGTGACTATTATGGATTTTAATCTTCCTTTGGTTGTTTTCGTTGTTACTGTTCCAAGGACAGATAATAATAGTTATGAACCTATTGGTTTTGAAGAGAATTCCTTACAGCGTGTTTGTATATAAAGCTTGGTTTCTAAGATGTGGATGCATATTTTAGAGCAAGACGCTTCTAACTCAGACTTTGATGGTCATGATGATTTGAAACAATTACCCCATAGACTTTGTAGATCACCTAAAAATGCTTCTATAACCGTTGGAAAAACCATTGAAATAGCTTTGCATGGTTTTGTTAGGGTTAAGCTTGAAATTCATGGGGTTTCGTTTTAGTGCTTCTAGTTTTTACTTAACTGCTACTTGTTGATGCCTTGTGGGGCTGCAAACGGATGCTGGAGGGGTTTTGGTTAACTCAGGCTCTTTTTTCTATGTTTAAGAAGGAGTTTAGGTTGGTTAAGTATTGAGCCGATCTAGTGGAGAAGGGGTTCCCTAACAATTCATATGAGTTGAAAAGTATGTTCAAACTTCGATGAAACCTGGGAGACCAAGGAATGGTACTTCCAATGTTGCTAAAAAACCTATTAAAGTTGGTACTACAAAGAAGAAATGATGGAGAGGTTTGTACATATCAATTTTGAAGTTCTTTATTTTGTTGTTTGGTTTTTAACATAAGGGATAGACCACTTCTGACTCTTCTATTAGTTTCTCTCAGCTTTGTTCATTTGCTTTTCATATTACCCCTGTGGGTTGGTTTAGTGGTTTGCTTGGTTTCTTTATTTCTATGGGTTTGGTCTAGTCTTTCACTAGTCATATTTTCTTTTCTTTTCCTTTTTAATAAATTTCATGTGATGGCTTTATGCTTAGCATGGGCTTTAATTAAAAAAAAATTGATGGTGTAATATGGACAAGACATAGTTGCGAATTTTCATTTAAGAAAATAATAACTTCATGGGAGTGAGAGGTCTCCGAGATATGACAACCCTATTTCTCTTTGGAGAACTAAGATTTTTAACGATGACTCTTTTCTTGTTTGCTTTTGTCCTTGTGGGAATGTAATGATCTTCTTGTGGTGGACTGTAGTTTCTTCTTACAATTTGTTCTTTCCTGTGGAATATCACGGGTTCCTAATTCCCTAGGGGTGCCCTCAATGATTAAGATATGAAGCAAACTGGGAAAACATTTTTGGCGGCTACAAGAAGATATTTGCTCATACTTTAAATAACACTTGCAACATTATATTTCTAAGGTGACATACTAGGGTTACAGGTCTGAAAAAAAAGTGAATTCTAAACAACCATATGTTTCTAAGTCCAACTTTAAGACAAGGGAGGAAATGTTAAACTGGATACTAAGGTGGTCAATGTTGTTAATATTGTTGTTGGTAATGACTTTAAACCATCTTCTTTAGAAGATGATGTTGTTGCTCCTAAGAGTGACTCTGATTAGAAAGATAGTTTACAAGGGATGTCAAGTATTGTTGATGATTCTCAGCAGGCCTCTCTGGTTCATAATATTGAGCAGATACAACATGTTTCTCCTAAGGGTGCCTTGTCCTACTCTTTTGGTTTGGCTCTTTCAAATTCCTTTTCTAAATTGCCTATTCTAGATGAAAACTTGTCTTGGGATAAGCATGAAAATGTGAATATTGTGGATTCTTATCCCCCTTTGATTGCTCTTGTTGTCACTATTCCAAGGACAGGTAATAATAGTTCTAAACCTATTTCTTCTAAAGAGAAATCCTTATAGAGTGTTGGTATACAGAGTTTGGTTTCTAAGAAGTGGGTTGATATTTTGGAAGAGGCTTATAACTCACACTCTGATGGTCATGATGAACTGAGCCAATTACCCCTATAAATACTAAAAAGACCAACTGAAATAGCTTCTTATGGTTCTGCTAGGATTAAGCTTGATGCCACGATGTTGCTGGTTAAACAGGAATCCTCTAGTGATTTCGATGAATTGGATGGGTGTATTTAGATTTCTAGGAAACCTATGAGATTGAGGAAGGGTGCTTCCAAGATTGCTAAAAAACCTTTTAGAGTGGGTACTACGGAGAAGAAATGATGGAAAGGTTTGTGCATCTCAACTTTGATTTTATTTATTTTGTTGTTTTATTTTTTAACATAAGGAATAAACCCCTTGTAACTCTTCTGCTGGTTTTTCATAGTTTTGTTCATTTGGTTTTTCATATTACCCTTGTGGGTGGATTTGGTGGTTTGCTTTGTTTATTTATTTTCATGGGTTTGGTCTAGCCCTCCTTGGTCTTCTTTTCTTTTTCTTTACAATAAATTTCATGTAATGACTCTATATCTAGCATGAACTTTAATTAAAAAAATTAATTTAACCTCTTAAAAATTTCATGCAAGAGGAAGTGACATGAAATGAGGAAATGACATAAAATGGGTAATTTTTCAAGAAAAAACTAAAAGAACTATTAAATCACAATTTAAACCTCTTAAGTATAAAATAGGATTTTTTTTAAAGGTGATTGTTTTATAATCAAATTATGTTACATGTACTAAAATATAAATGTTATGAAGATAATACTTTTTTACTCTAAATTTGTATATGACGTAATAAATTGACTTTTATGTATATGGTTTTTGGTAGTGTAAAATATTCAACAGTTTAAAATTTTGATTAAGTGTTGAGAAATTGTTAAGAGAAAAGCATGGTTATGACAAGTTGTCTTCTAACTTGTTTATCATGTCAGACATAATCATAAGCAATGGACAAGTGTTAATGCTACATTGAAAGAGTTATAAAAATAGAAAATATAATTGAGTACCATTGCACGCTCTAAAACTAGCTTGACCAAATGTCTTAGCCATTCGAGAAATAGATTTAATATTTCTCCCACTAGTTGAACCTTTATATTAAGCATAGACACTCAACCAATAACATCTCAAGTTCTATTAACCACAACCCCATCCAATTTGGTTGTAAGATGACATTTAACCCTCACTTTACTACTTATATAATTGCCACTACACACAAGGGACAATCTTTAATATATACCTCACACTAGTTTGGTACAATAGTAGTGTTACTCCCTTTGATGCTGACTCGAACAACCTCATGTACCTTACAAGGTGATGTTTGAGTCTGTTATTGATAGCGATCCAAGGATTTAAATTTTTTATTAAACTCTTGCTTTAAGGACTATCAAGTTTGATTCAGTTTTTCTTCAATTGTCCTACATCTTGTGCAAACTGTTCTAATCAATGGTGTTCATCTATGATGGTGTACCAAAGTAATTACGCATGACCTCAACCACCACTGTTATATATACATCTTGGGTATTATGATCTTCCAATGGTCATCATTATTATATTCTCACCACCATAGAGAATAAATGAGATCTGAATGGTTTACTCTACTAAAAAATCCTACAACATATCAACAATAAATAAGTTATCCCTAACTACTCCATCAATAATTGATGCAGCGAAAAATGTTATTAAGTATTACAATTTTATCAATAATGTATTACTTAAACTTATAAGTCATTTGTCTAGTTGATTTGGATTTGGAGTAAAGTCTTCCACATCCTATATCATATCCTATATCATGAAAGTGAAAATGAAGAATAAAGAGATTCTTTAAACTTTATTACTTATTCTCTAACTTTCACCAGTTATAAGTGTAATAATGCATTTAATATAATAAGTAAAATGTGTCATATTATATTATATTATATATATATATATATATATATATATATATATATATATATAATATTAATAAATTGAAACAAAACTAATCTATTAACTTGAGTGTAACTAAGCGACGCATATTGCATCAAGTCTTCCTCACTGATACGATACTTTAGACAAGTAGTTTTATCAGTATACTTTCCAAAACTATAATTCCAAATAAAAAAAAAAACAACTCTTAAAGTTCCTTCCTTTAGTAATAATGACACATAAAAATGTTCTTTCTCATGACCTGAACGTTTTAGTCTCAAAATTTTATAGTAAATTTAACAACATAAACAAATTTATTAATTATGTAATTAATAAAAAAAATCATCAGTAAGTAAGAGATCCAATTAAATATAATCACTTAATTGACACCTTTTTCGCTAATTCACTTGTCTTTTCCTACTATCATTTACACAGATATCTCTTTTTTTATATTCCACTCCAAATCCCAACTTCTATATATTAAATTCTTTTATCTGTTAACATTTATTAAATTATGAAATATTTTTAAAAACAACATAGATATTTTTCCTTCTTTCACAGACACTATGACACCTGGACCTGTAGGAATTCAAACCTTAAAATTCAGATTAATATAGAACAATCTTACTTAATACTAAGACAGAATTACTTGATCAATTGTTAAAAGTTGTTCACGTTCAATAATAATGCATAAAAATGGACTATTTAATTTCGTCAAAAAAGAAAAACCAATCAACTTTAGGATTTCATTAATTAGTGTTAATAAATTCTAAAGTCCTCTTGAAATCAATAGCGTTTAGTCTACATTAATTTTTATTTATGACATGCTTACGTGTTGGAAACCAATTTTCTGTAAAATTAAAAATTCGTTCATACGAGTGACATTAGATTTGGTTCCTGCAAGCATAGTCAATTTCATTTTATAGATGAAAAAAAATATATATAATTGGAAAGGAAGACCCAAACTTTGTTAATAGTTGGAGGAAAAAAAAAGTAACAATCGACAAAATAAGTAGATACCATACACCAAAACACAATGTAAAAAATATAAGATAAACTAAAATAAGAAGAAAAGTAATTTTAAAATAAAATCTTGAAAATGCTTGAGTATTGCAATTGATTTGTCTTGTTGACTATGGTTACCAATTCTCTTTATCAAAAATTAATCTGGTTGGTTTGATATAATTTAAGTTATTTTCACTAAAAACACTCAATTTCCGACCTCATTACATTCAATCTCAACTCTAAACTATAGAGATCTTAAGATCTATTCTTAGACAAAAAGAGAAACAACCAAAGTACTTCCTCACCCGACATATGCAAACCAACCAACAAACATCAAATTCTCCATGTGTCTACACGTGATCAAGCTTTACATAACAAAAAAGATTCATATATATATATATATACATACAAAAATGGCAACATCACATGGGTGTGAAATGAGCAAAATCATTGCTATGAGTCACCCTTTCAATGAAAGATTCAACTTCGTGTAACTCCTTTTGAAAGCAATGTCAAAAACATAAAGGTTAGTGCTATTTATATTATAAATATCTACAGTATTTTTTCTCTTTGTTTCTATTTATCCTAGTGGTGTCTATTTATTATTTAATATGTGAAATCATGTGGGATCCTCCATGGGATACATGACCTTAAATAAGGACATAAACAATTAAAACTCATGAAGGAGTAACCTTACTAAGTATAAACAATTTGGATGTTAAGACATTTGAGAAATTGACATAAGTTTGAACTAAAACATGTGTTTAGAAAACCTAAATGAGATACAATTTTATATCTCAACTTTCTGCACAGAACCTCATAAAACCTTTAAAATGTGAGACTTTGTCTTCTGGAATAAAAACATTACAACATTTTATATATAATAACTAATTTCCTTAATTCTAACTAATTGGTTCTCTGTAATTTAAGGACAAATTTCTTAAATTTCAAATGTATTTTTTAATATATATATATATATATATATATATATATATATAATAAAATAAATATAATTATACTGGACAACAAATTAAATTCAGTTTTCTAAGTATTTTCAGTATCATTTTTAAAGAAAATTGGAATATAATCGATAATTTATATTTCATGTAATAAAAATTACATTGAATGTTTATACTGTACATATAGAGAAAGAAAACTTTAATTTTTTTAATTAAATAAAAGATAAAAAATACTTATAGAATTGTATTTAAATTTTGTGACTGTGCACAAAATTATAGCCTTTTTAGAAATTTAGCTTTGCCACAAACTATAAATTATGTTATAAATTCATTGTAAATTTTTTAGTTATATTTTTTATTTTATATCATCTAAAGCATTAAATACAAAAAGTTGAAAGATAGAGGAACTGGAACTTGGAGTATCGTCAGAAGCTTTAAAGATGGTCTTTACAGTGCCATCTGTAGATCTTCGGAAAGTGGCTTCCGTCAATCTCAAGGGCTTCTGGTTCATGTGCAACTTTTCGTAGTTGGTTACCCACTGCATAGGGACCAACTTCTGCAGTTCCTGTTGGGAGATGTTTCTGGGAATCTGTACTATCGAAGGGGTGTCTTCCTGGTTGTTAGCCAGGACAAAGAGAGCTCCATCTCTGCAAGAGGGCAGTGCAAGATCAATAGCATGATCCTGAAGTCTGTAGATAATCTGGTGATGGAGTGTAGCAGAGAGTGCTTCTGAGACTTGCTCTGCTCCAGTAATCTGGACTTGAACCTTCAATCTTTGAGAGATAGTAGGATCTCTCAGACTAACGTTGAAGTTGGGAAAAATGGTCAAGATGACGCTTCCAGCATGAAGAGTGGTCAGAACAGTGCCTATCACAGCATGTTCATAGTGAAGGTAGCTTGAGTCTAGTAGGGAGACTCTAGCTGAAACAGGGAGTCCTCTTCTTCCATGAAGAGAGAGAACGAGTCTGATAGCTCCATAGTGGAGGTGAGTGTATCCTTCAGTCTGCCAGTGTCTGATCAGGTCCTTGGGAATCTCGATGTTGACATACTGTTCCTCAGAAGTGGCAGCCAGAGAGCATTGATCCATCCTGGAAGATTGGACATACTCCTTTAAATGGGGTCTCCTGGTTGAGATGAGTCTGGTAATAGATCTGAGTACAGATCTTTGTCTTTTGAAGATATTATAGGGACTCAACAAAGGAGAATGAGTTTCAGAGATTTGAGCATCTTCTGGAACATAAGAATACTCAATAAGGTTTTCTATTTTTGAAGACAGAGTTTTAGAAACACTGGGTGGTAAGGAGAGTGTGGAGTTTAAGAGAACAGGCTGAGAGAGTGCTTGGGTAGGTGCGTCCATGTCTGGTTGGTTTCGGACAGAACCTCCCCATAAGGAAACAAGAACAGCCCCTCAGGTCTAAACAGCGCCACCATGGCTTAAACGACCAACTATGGCATTCTCAAATCCTTATGAGAGAGCGAACTATCATAAAAGGT
>Ga0209700_100450_pt1 | contig 76202 bp, 36 predicted proteins | sample SiratroredBW_FD_187528 | JGI IMG/M metagenome (GOLD analysis project Ga0209700, IMG submission 187528) | Root nodule microbial communities of legume samples collected from California, USA - Siratro red BW (SPAdes) (version 2) | ecosystem: Host-associated > Plants > Roots > Nodule | place: USA... | reverse complement strand
CAAACAAAAAAAAAAAAAAAAAAGGAAAAGAGATCCAAGAAACTTGACTCTCAAGGTTAACATGAAAGAACAATCAAAATAGGAGATGAGGATGAAATTGAAGACATTGAGGAAGGTGATGAAGCTTTGATAGCTGAAGACGAAGATGAATTGACTGAGTTGATCTAGAAGATGATGAATGATGTTGAGCTTTTTTCAGGTTATTTTGGGCTATGCTAGTGAATTGTGCGGCAGAAAACAGCCTCTGTAATGCACCAACGTGAGTTTTTTTTGGGAGTATATGTTGCAAATTGTGCAGCAGCAAACAACAATTGTTTGCTGAGTTTGTGCAGTTGGCAGCCCCTTCTTTTGGTACTCTGGCTGTTTGTGGAATATTTGTTTTGTAATGATATGACTCTGTTAGCTATTTGACTACAAAATGCTAATATACATACATTTGTTTTCATTCTGTATACGTTTCTTTATGTCTTGTATATCTATACATGTTATATTTGTGCTTTAATATATTATGCATATATTTATGCTATGTTTTATATTGATCGTGAAGACGTTTCAATTGTGATTTGGAAAAGTGGCTTTCTGGTTCATGAGTTTTTTCCCGATTCAACTACCTTGCTCTTCATACTTACAGTAGATAAAATTAAGTCCTTTATGATTTAAGGAGTAATATGCCGAACTTCTCATTGCATATTTCTTATTGAAGTATCATATGACTTTTCACCATTGATTTTTCAATGATATGTCTAACTGCTGCTATTTAGGTGGGTTCAGGTTCTATTCAAGGAGCTGGAGCACCCACCATGTTTCAGGCCATGAGGCGTATAGTTGGTGACTTGGCAAATAACTATGTTGGTGAAGGCACTTTTGAGCGCACTATTCGTCAATCATTTCTTGGTATATCATCCACTTGTCTTTTTCTAAAGTAAATTTGAGGCCAATCATACACAAGGGTTGATAGCATCAGCTTGATTATAATATTACGGTTATGGATTGTTTGCAAACTTTCAGTTGTTCATCATGTGTTATAGATTGATCAGAATACCTAATTACAATGGATTCCGGAAAGGCTTAAGGCTCAAACATTATGGACTTTGGCTGGAAAGTTTATAATTTGTAAATGTAAAATAAGGATGGTGGGTGTGGAATCTTCTTTTTTGGTTGCTATATCTATTAGAATGCCAATTTGATTTTTTGGGAACAAACCTAACTTTTGAAAAACAAAAACAGGAAAAGAGGTTAAGCATAGATTTGTTTCTGGATTTAATGAATATGTGCTTATGATTTTATCCTCCAACATTAAAAATTTACCTTTTAGTTAGATGTTAAATGTGGTAATAATATAATATTTCTATTTAGGGTAAAAGATCATACTCAATGGAAAATAGTAATAAGAAATAGTAAATTTGACGTCCTTGTTCTTCAAGTCATTGTTTAACGTAATATTTTGAAAGGGGCTTATGGGATCAAGATCCAAGTAGACAGGAATGATCCATTGTTAGATCCTGTCTCAAGGAATAAATCACCCATCTGCAAAGTGTATATCAGAAGAGGGCTTGTGGCATCTTAATATACTGACAGTTTCTGTTAATCAGTTATATATGTCTGTGTGTGTAGTTGGGAGTTAGTTATGTCACTTATGTGTATTATTTCCTTTAAGCATGGACTGGGAACTAATCTCTGTAGGAGTCTGCTACTCTAGGACAGCGACTACTGCTGTATAATTTGTATTTTATGTGATTTAGTAAAATATTGACTATGTAATCTGTTGGCTTTATATTAGGGATCACTAAAGTATCTTTTGTATTGTATCCTAAATAGTGTCCGCGGATATGGCCCACGGAGTTCATCCAAATTTTATGGATAAGCATGAAGAACTCCACCGACCAGAGCTGCAGAAAGGATTGGTAATAAAGCACAACGCAAACCAGCGCTATGCTACTAGTGGAATCACATCTTTTCTTTTTAAAGAAGTTGGAAAAATCCACAACCTTCCTAATCAGGTTATTCTTCTTTTTGTTTGCATTAATTTATACCCATGACACATCTATCTAGAAAGTCTGAACTCTGAAGTGCAAATTTTTTATTGACATGTCAACAATATGAAATATAGGCGCATCAAACTATTCTATTAGCTTCTCCTCGATTTAGTTATTTTTTTCCTGAATTACTTCTCTCAACGTTAGTTAAATTTCTCTTAAACTATCTTAGTTATTTGAGTTACTGTTTTGGATTAATTTGATTTGTTTAAGTTATCTTAATTGAGTTACTATATTTAAACCTTTTCACATTACAACCTACTCCATCGCCAAGAATAATACAACAAGTATCCAATGAAAGGATCAGAGAGTATTTTTTACCTATCTTATTATATCCACCACCATCGCTAGTCTTAGCAATCTTTGTACTTTGCTCATTGTTGATTAGAATTAATCTCTCGATATATAACTTAAAGGTTCATCCATTACAATACAAGAATCAGTCATATATTTTACTATAGAGATTCTACTCAATTATTTATTTATATCTACAATGTACACAATTTTTTTTAAAAAAATATAATACATATAGAACATATAAAAAATAAAAATTACTTTTTAATTAAATAAAATTAAAGTAATTTTATTTATCTACAAGTACAATGCACAGAAATAAAAACAACAAATAAAAAGACTCCAGTGATGCTTCGTGGGGAGTATATTCCCTCTTCTAATTTGTTTTATATATCTAGAACTTCATGATACGAACAAATTTGTAGGTCTGCATCAACTCCTGCACTTGTCACTAGCATTTTGGTGGAGAGATTCTATGTGCATCACAGCTTAGCAAGAGATTACCATCCATTTATGAATTAGCATATCAGTTTCCACTGGAGATAACTTACTAATGCTACTGTGTTAGTATACTTTTCTATAGGAACCTCTTTCTCTTTGCAAAAGGAACTTTTGAATCATTACAGGAGAACAGATAGTAAAGCGCATGAATGATCGAAAATGGAAATTAGTGTGTAGACGACTTGTGTCTTCTTTTCTCTGGTATTTGATCGTTACATTACATAATTGAGCCACCTAAATAATTAAACTTTGTTTTCTCAAATTGTAGGACTTTGCTGTTAGAAATGACATGGGATGTGGATCGACCATAGGTCCAATACTTGCTTCTGGAGTTGGCATCCGAACTGTTGACTGTGGAATTGCTCAACTTTCAATGCACAGGTATCAAATGATTTTTGCATGAAAACTTCTTTCAGAGGGACAATAAAATAAAGCCTATAGTCAACCAAAGCCTTTTTTACCATGTCATATGCTCAGCCGGTCAGCCTTGTTACCAAAAAGGTTATACGAACAAGTATGGTTGTCAGTTCAAATGCATGTTGCATATGAAATGAGCAAAGATGAAAGTGAACAAACCATAGGATTTGTTAGTATTTTAAAATCAGTATTGACATTTAAGGCTTAAATTTCTATTTTAAATTAAGTGCAAGTTGTTGTTCTGTTGCCTCTATTATCGTTTTCTTATCATCACTGGGCACATTAGCTGTTATCCTGGTCAGATTCTTGCCTTCCTCTTATTGAAATCCTTCTTTTACAAATAAGTAAACAAAAGGTCATGATGGAGTGGAATAGAAGCAAATATTCTGATTTTCCTTTTCTGTTCATCTCTGACACTACATGAATATTATGAGTGGAGTCTGCTTTTACTTGGATTGCAGTATAAGGGAAATGTGTGGGAAGGAAGATATCGACATTGCTTACAAGCATTTCAAAGCTTTCTATCAAAGCTTTTCAAGCGTAGACAAGATGCTGACTCTGGATAACTGAGCTGTGTTTTGTTCTATGGTAACGTTTTCCGAGCAAGTGCTAAGCACTATATTTTACGATGGCTTTGCATCCCTGCTTCAAGCTTTAGCACAAAACTTGATTTTCCTCCTTGAACTCAAGCAGATGAACTTTCTTACCAGACTTTTAGATGGATTATGCCAGGATTTTGTTTTGCAATTCTTTTTATTTGCCCGAAGGGTACTTGTAAATACGTTAAATTAAAGCATGGATTTTCTTTTCAATGGTTCTTACAATGTTGGAATACATTGGTTAGAGTAGCACCATGAAATCTTAAAGTCCATTCTCATATTTAACGCTAGTTATTGGCACGTGCCACGGTGCCAGGATTAGGATGGAATAGAAACTGAAATAAATACTTTACTCCTGTTTTTCACTCGGAGCCTAGTCAGTAATTGTTTTCCTATGAAATGCATAATATTAATGTGTGGTGAGGGATATCTTTATTTGCGGGTAGAATTTTAATATGTTTAGACTATAACCTACTTTTACGCTCTTCTATTTTATTCGTAAGATTAGACTATAACTATTACATTTATTTTTTTTTCCCAAATAAATAATTATTTTGGCAAGCCCCTCACAAAGAAAAGGATGGTAGTATAAAAAAGGGTTCTAAAATGATGCGTTGAAATGTATGATAAGGGACACTAGTGAAAGGTAAGGTATGAAGTCAATTTGTTGAAATTGCTACCGATTTGGGAGATTGCAATTTTAAACCGGTTAACTCAGACCTCTAAATCGACCACATCCAACAGGCAATTACGTCATGATATCCTGAGTTACAGACATGTGAGCATGTCAAGAGTTACAGACATGTGAGCATGTCAAGAGTTACCGACTTGGAAGCTACTATTTCTTATGTCATGCCCAATTAAGTGCAAACCCCATTGCTCTAATCTCAGTCGTTCATAAAACTTGGGACAATCCCCTAACAAGATCGTTGTTTGTCCCTTATCACCACTGGTTTAACTTTCTTGCTGAGATCAATTTTAGGAATCACATTCTCACATTGACTAGGATAAGTGAGTTATTTGATGTGGTATTTAAGTTTTAAAATTTTCTTAACTGAGACTAGTATTTTCAGATTCACTTTTTTTTTTTTTTCTTTATGTTTAAATCCTGAGATACATTTTTGGTCTCTATGAACAGCCAAAAATACTTTATGCGGACACTTTTATCAAAATAAAATAGAAAATTCTCCTAAAACAATATTTGCCAGATTTTCAAAGCGTAAAAATAATTAAATTATTAGAAGTTAAAGGCTTTCACTTGAAAAAATAGAAATGTGGCTAGTAATTTATTTTTTCTTATGAAAACTAGAAATTCTGTTTCATTTTACTTATAATTATAGAAAAACTTAAATGTAAATGGTGTTTAGAATTTCAATTCTTTTGAGAAGTTGATCAATAAGGCTTAAAATAATTAAAAATACTTTTTTCAATTTTTTTTAAAACCTCAAATATTTTGAACTTCATAATACGATGAAATATTCAAAATAAAATGTTTATGAAAAAATACCAAACACATGGACTCTAAAATATGTACTTATAATCAATTTTACTTACCACACTTAATTTCAAATTAAACCACGACCAAACGCAATTGGTGGTTTGTCATTTTATATAGTAAAATGACTTTAAATATTGGCTACCGCACAAACAAGTCACTACTCGCAATCAAGCCGGCAACACTATCCTTTGTCTGAACGATGAGAAGAAAAACATGAGAAATTAGTAAAATAAAACAAGAAATTTTAAAAATTTGTTAAGAGGCATGCTCTCTTATTTTCCTTTCATTATAAAACCAAAAAACAAACTTCCTAGTTTTATGAATTCGTTCCTTTTTTGCGCAGAACTAAGACCACAGCTAATCCTATATACGTTCCAGCTTCAGCATGACACTGTAAAATGAAACATTGGAATAACCTACATCAGACACTTACGGAAAACTAGTATTAATCCGTTCAAACACAGCCATAGCTCCTCCCGTCACGTGGCGGAATCCTATGACACCTGGTTGTGGGTATGGACAGCTCCTGGTTACACCTCCAACTCTGCAAGCTGTGGCAGATTTGACGGGAATCCAACATTTTGAGCCAACCACACTCTGCATTCCATCAAGGTTTTTATCTTCAATTTTATTTTACTTTTGAGGGTGATGAGTAAGTTTATTTGGATGTTTCTTTTGGTGGGTTTGGGATTGGATGATTTAAAGGAATGATGGGAATAAATATTTTTCAAGAGACATCGCCTAGTTCACCACTCACCACCCCTCACTCCCACCAATATAAGACATCGGTTCTATCACCGAATGCAACACCAATCTTTACAAAAAGAAGTTATAAACTTACGCGATCACTCTAAAAAATTGATAATATATTAAGATATAAGGAAATCCAGAAAAAGAAATGTTAGAACTGAGTGAAATATACAAACTCAAATCTATAGTTAGTCATGTATTATACATGTGGTGAAGGATAATTCACCAGACCATATTGTAAAGTATAGCGACTCGTGACTAAAGCTTGGAAAATTCAGTTAAATCTCAGCATCAAAAGTTGCTGCAACCTCAAGGCAAATGACGAACTGATGTCTTTAACTGAAACCCCTAAAGCTTGTCGAGGGAGCTGTAGCCAAAACAACAAAATCACAAAATATAAAATTAAGAAATTCCTTTAAAGGTCGTTTTAACAAATGCTTTTGCAATACATTCTCCGCTTGAAAAGCGCTAAGTTAATGTAAAATTTGCTTTGCCCTATTAACTAAAAGAGAGTAAGAGAATGAAATACTAATTGATGTTTAACTCAGATGTATTACAATGTATTGATGCGTTCATAAAATCAAATCTTAGCTAATTACTTAGAAAAGCAAATCGTGGCACGATAAGGAAATATGATATCCAATCCTGAGAGATTATGAGGAAGTAACGAAACTTAGAATACTCTAAGAATTTAAAACATACAATAAAATATTTTAATATATACTAGCACATACCTTCATCCAAGTCAAGAACAAACTTTTTTGGCTCCGTTTCCTGTGAAGAAGTCCTCATGATCAACAGTAGATGCTTTAAAGCTCCTAAAAAAATTCATTTGTCTACAAGTGACATATTCACGGACTGGTGGAAGATGCAGGAAGCATCCCTGCAAAGCCGAGATTGGAGGGATAGATCAATGCTGGTGGAATAATCTTTCAGAAATACGCAAATCCATTCCAGCCAAACTCAGCATATATGCCTGCACTCCAATCAGCTAAAAGAAATTACGAGCATCAGCAGCCCATGATCTTACATCTTGTACCTCTGGCTGACTGGGTGCAGGCATAGCCCATGCCCCTCAACGGGGCCGGGCCAATCCAAAACTTGCATCGGGTGGGGGCTGATGAGACTACAGTATCAAGCAAATGACAGAGTGCAATTAGGTTCAATATTTCACAAGCTTTCAATATCCAAAACAAAGCAAAAATAAAACGACAGATTTCTAGTCTATTGACATAAGATTGCAACATACACATACATAATTATATTAGTCAAAAATCTATAAAAACATGGCATTATGATAAGTAGCGTAGATGGTATTAAATTGAATTTACAACACATAGCTACCAGCCACAACTGCCAGAGAGGCGCTGCTCAATACACTACCTAAAAGGGCACCAACTATGAAGACTAAACAGACAATTTTCAAGTGTAATCCAAGAAAAAGTAAAGCAAAAATTTGTAATGCAAGATAACGCATAGTTTCAATTGCAGTGTAAATCCTTGTAGTTTTTGGGAAAATTCAAATAAGTACTAGTTAGGTTTTGACTAAGTTTATGAACATAATTTTTACTTTAATTTGAGTTTAGTTAGCAAACATAAAAGAAAAACAATTAATTCATAGCAAATAACCACCTATTATTTCATGACTTCGGTTGAACAGGCCTTTGGCAGGACTCACCTCCAAAGTTTAAAAATGACAAGTGTGATTGAAATTATATATGCTAGTACTGAAAGTTTTGTAATTACTAACATACGTGGCTAATTTTATTGTTCTAGTGTCATGTTGTGATTGATAGCTTTGTGTAAATGCAATATACAAAAATTGCACTAGCATAGTGACTTTGGAGTGCTACATCTGTATATGAAATTTGCTTTTTATTTTAAAAGGTTCAATCGGTTCATATTTTTATGTAATATAAATTGTCAATTGAAATGTAAGTTCAACATCTTCAGGTTACTCTTTTAGTTAAAAAATATGGTATTACTTTTCAATAGAGCTTTATTTCTCTATGACTGATCAAATGTTGTATAATTATGCCCATACCCGAATATCAATCAAATTTTCAGACTAGGAAAGACGACTTGCCTCACGGCTTTGAAGATACCCTTTTATTCTATTAGAATGCTGATCTACATCTCTATATAACTGCCATCAAATTCCTTTAATGGCTTTAAACAACAAGGGCGTTTACGTACCTAAAGCTTTACACAACGATTTGGAATTGCTTCCTTTCCATTCATTTTAGTAAAAAACGTACCATAAGACATTAAGCAACTAACATGGAAACTATGGAACTTTTTAAAACACTGCACATGACTTGACCGATTGTAGATTGGAGGTTTTTATTGTTGTTTATACCTGTGCAAAAGGTTGGTGAACATGTTCGTGATGGATAAAAGGCATTCCAGGGCGCTGACAGGGATACTGAGATGAATGCAAATACATGGCTGATGATGAGTGTGGACCAACTTGATTAGGAGTAAATGGTGGCATCATGGTCTCAGGATGTCCATATCCAATTCCAGCAGGTGTCGATTGTGCAGCCCATGGCCCAGGTATATGCTGCAGAGGAGGTCGTGGTTGGTGTTCAGCAGAAAGCTGGGGTCTATGAGTGGATCCAAGTTGTGGAAACTCGGTGTTGTAATTCAATACTGCCGTATACATTGGCTGTATAGCATATGACCCTCCATTGAACCCAAAACCTGGATCGAATCTTTGCATGTACCTGCTATACAAGTTATATAAGTAGATTATTAGACTAATTCATACATCAAATACAACCCAGTTTTTGGCTTACATACAATCACAAGCTAAATTAATAAAGAAACTGACAAGTTCCTTGGGATTTCAGCTTGCCGAAAAAGTTCATCATTATGACATGTAATAGACACAAACATATTGAATAGACTCAACCCACTGGGTTGGCCTGTTATAACTTACGAAATATCACTCATTGGTTAAACAAGGCAGGGAGAGTTGGATCAATCAACCCACTGACCCTTATAACCCACATGTAAATGGCTCTGAGATGCGTTGGATTGGGCTAATCACTGACCCATTATTAATTCATTTCGAGTTGAGTAAGCCCTTTGGTAAATGCTTTGCGGCTTATTGGTGAATTGAGACTTATTTGTGACTATGGACTTCTTGCGTTAATGAACTATAGTATTCATGTTTCTATTTTTGACCTCGTAATGCCATTGGTGATGTTTCAAGAATTAGGATGTTTTGATGGAATAATCAAGGGCTATGTTTGGATGGTTTATATTTTTTTCTATTATTAAAATTATTTCTATTAAACTTTGGTCTATAGCCAAGCTGGATGGCTTCATGTGATCCACATAGCCGACCTGGCCTGATGGGATAAGGCTTTCTTGTTATTTTTGTAGAAGGGTCAACCCAAGGGTCAACCTTATATAAGTCATTCTTTAAAAATTATAGTGAGACAATCCAACACACCCAAGGGTTGAATTTTCAACCCATTATCAACATGGGCTCAACCCAGCCCGACCATTTTTGAAGGGTTGGGATAGAATGATTTGGCCTGTCTTGAATCCCCCAACCAGAATACAAACAATATTCAATAGTCACCACATTATTTCCAAATAACTCCCGAAATATTTCACATTCCTGCCATAAAAATATTTTAGTATAAAAAAATAACATAACAGCCATTCAAATCTTCTAGATTTGAAGAGCACTTGCAAACAAACAGGGAAATCTGAATATTTTGTTGACCAAAGCCAATTATCAAATATTCGTTCATACAAGAGAAGATACAATAATACACCAAATCAAAAATTCAATACAAAGGAGGCGCTAGCAAATATCAGTACGCATAGGACAGTATATCTTAATGTGTGCTAATTGCAAAGTCCAAATGCCTTGGTTATCAATTATTAATTATTCACTCATTGTGCAGAAATGATAAATTGACATCAGGTATTCTGTCTACACCCCATAACTACAAAATAAATGAAACTGTGGTCTGAATATGAAGAAACATACAGAAATTTATGATCACTTGGAAATCAAATCATTCATGCAATCAAACTCAAACCATTAATTTTTTAAAAAGAGGAACAAGACAACAAGGTCACAAAACATAGCAAACAAATGAGTGACAAACAAGGTAAACGGCACAAATACCTGTCATAGCTCCTGTCATAATCAGGATCTTTGCGGTCAACCTCACGGTCCCGAAATATAGCCACCCTATTATTTTGCCTGTACCTACCAACTGGCTCCTTCTCTGTCCTACTTCTAGCCCTATTGGTATTAGTTGAAGACTCAACCAGACCCCTACCAGAATTGATATCAGATACCGAAGCCGATTTGTCTTCAACCCGAGGAACCCCCAATGAAACATGCAATGAGTTATCCTGCGGTCTTGACTCACAGTCTGGCTTCCCAACTACAGTTCCACCATTATTGCTTGAACTAAAAATCCTAGCACGAGCCCTGTTATATTCCTCTTTTCTCTCTTCCACACTTTTAGAATTACTATTCTTCATTGAGTTTGAATTTGCATTGCTATGTATCTGTGTCCGCTTCTGTGGCCTCTGTTTGATTGCAACCTTCATGACAGCACTGTTTTCTGATGATAATTTCACTGGGATGTCGGCAAGGCGGATAACTGGAAGCTTACATTCAGAGGTTTTACGAACAATAATTCTTGAACCAGAACCATCTGGTAAACTATTATCCAGTAAAACCATTGACTGTAATGAGTAGTGCTGAGCCACCCGATGTGCAGCCAGCCTTAAATAGGATGTTGGAAGCTGCTTAAATTCAAGCTGCTGTTGAGTAGGATCACGAATAAAGTTTTCAACGTCTTGCTCCATCCTCAAGACTGAATATATCAAATTATAAACCTTAATCAGTGGGGTGCAATATAACATTCTAAGAAAATAAAACTTATTAATTAGATCCAAAACAAATAATACATGCATAAAATAAAACCATTGGAAAAGTTACAAGCAAGTGAATCACATGAGAACAATAGAACATTTAAGTGTAAAATTTTAAATTATAACCAAGCTCCGTTTTTGCATCCTCAATTTTGATTTTGAGGAGGGGGTCATTAGTCTCCCCAGAAATATATCTAGACAGTCCCTGAAAAACGAAACCTGAAAGGAACAGGGGCCTGTTCAAAAATTCAGGCAAACAAAACACATTCTCTTGCCATCAATAAATTAGATAGTTAAAACTCAAAATCAAGGTCAGGAAGCAGCTTGGTTGAGTTTTCATATGATTTGAATCCTCAAATGAGGCATTCACTACAGACGTCAGGAATAAGGAATTATATTTGCCAATGAAAAGGGGGCAGAGAACGAGAAGCCCATTCCAAATAAGAATCTTTTACTTCAGAAACCCAAATCCTTTCATAAGATAGCTACACTTGAAAGTGCAGAAACTATTCCGGAATTGTTTTGCTGACCAGACCACACAAACGTAAAATTAAACTAGTAGTGTAGTAATTACAGCCCCAAAAAATTTAACAGCAATCAGAACCTAAATCAAATCCTTGATATACCAATTATAACACCCAACAAAAGAAATTATAATTAACAAAGTATTAACAAAGTATAAATTTCTCGGAGAATGTTTAAACAAACAAGAGCTTATAAAGGCCTTCCCCAGACTAATCGATGCTTGTAAATGTAAACCTACTTGAGAGCCGTTCACGAGGATTCTGAATGGCTTCGCGAAGGAACTGATCGACCTGGTTGACGACGTCATCGGAAACTTTGTCGCCACTGGACGAAGGGAGAGGAGGAGGAGGAGGCGGCGGCGGAACGTCATCGTCGGAGAGACGCTGGTGAGGATGGTTGGAATCCTTGGTGGAAGAGAGCATGAGGTTCAAGCGGTTCATGGACTCGTCCAAATCGGCGACCTCCCATGACTCGGGGGCTCCGAGATCCTCTGCAGAGCCCTCCATGGAGAAACTGCGAAGAGATGAAAGGGGTTTGTTGAGGGGTTAGGGAATCGAACCTGATTCTGAAACCGTGGAGTATGGCGTGTCGAATTTCATCAGAAGATTCGGTTTTAGGGTTAGGGTTGGGAATTTTGGAATTGGGGCAGAGTGAATGAGAAGGGACAAACGCGAAGCTAGATAGGGTTTGGGCTACAGTTTGACGACGATCACCCTCCTTCCTCCCACGTGTCCCTCGCTTCTAATACTACGCTAATCTTTTACGTTGCTCATCATGGTCATAGAAATAAACTAGAAACAAAATTCTATCTCTATTATTCTGTTCATCAAAAATATGAGTTTTATAAAATTAACAAAATATTACACAATGATTTTTATTAATAAAGAAATAAAAATAATTTGAATATATTTTTGTCAAAATATTCATTTTGATCGTTACGATAAATGTACTATACGTTAACCAAAACAACCAAATAATGTAACGACTTAATAACATAACTGATTTTGGTATATAATCATAACATAGATTATTAGAGTATAACAAAATAAGTCCAAATCCTTCACGCCCATTATAATATTTATAAATATGAGTCCATCACCCACTAATGAAGGTATTTCTAAATTCTAACTTAAATCACTTGCACATTCTATTTTCTACTTGAACGTCGAAGTCTGTAGGACCCCTTCTGGGATGGGATAGTGGATCTAGAAATCAGAGGAGCATCAGGAACGAGAAGACAGTGTTGTTGGAGCTAACCGGCCTCTTGTAAAAATATTTTGACACCCACCGTGGGGCCAAGATCAACCTAACAAGACAACAGTAACTACCCAGTGTTCAACTGGCTAGACCAAGTTCTTTATAAAATTAGGACATTTGATTAAGGAAAAGGTGAAAAATGACATGGAGAAGGTATTTCTGGGATTCTCCAAAACCTGTAACAACCTCGCTATCATCGAAGAGTTTCTCCTCTAGTGAAACCTCGCCGACACAAATCGAGTTCTTGACGAACTCGAGGTTCCTTTTATTAATTCTAAACATATTTTGATTTTGTATACTTTATTTAAAATTTAAATTTCATACACTCATGTTATTCTAAATACTGTATAGCACTGACCGAAACATGTTTTTGTTTGTTTAAGAATTTGTAAATTGGTATTAATTTATGATCTTACGTGACTTGATCCAAATTGATTTTCATGCAATTACAAATATACCATGATCTTGTTTTTTTATGTTCTTGCGAAGCCTTTTACACAATTATGAATCTGCATATCCGTGAATAAATTCTTTAATATTTTAATATATTTATGTCTTATCCCACAATTATTAATGGTTCTTCTTTAGATTCGTGACTCTTCACTTTGAGAACCACAGGCAAATCGAGCCGCTTCTAGAACCCTCTATGCACAGTGTCAAGATCTCTAATCGGAACATCCCACTCTCAACCTTTTCTTATATTCTTTCTTTTGGACAAAACGCTTGCTCATACTGAATCTTGTTTTCTCTTGTTTTGCTTTCTTTTTGACTTTTTCCTCAAGGAGGAGGTTAATGGTTTTGATGATGATTGTGTAGATGGGGAGAAAGATTCTGAGACTTTTACTGTGAATGTTGAAGTAGTTGACGCAACTGCATGGAAAACACCCAAACATTTGACACTGTTGAAAAAAGAAAGAACGGTGTCTGCGCTAACTAACCAGGACACCTCAGACACAGTTCTTCCTCTTTTCAACAGTGTCAAATGTTTGGGTGTTTTCCATGCCAGTTGCATCAACTACTTCAACATTCACAGTAAAAGCTTCAAAATCTTTCTCCCCATCTACACAATCATCATCAAAACCATTGACCTCCTCCTTGAGAAAAAAGTCAAAAAGAAAGCAAAACAAGAGAAAACAAGATTCAGTATGAGCAAGCGTTTTGTCCAAAAGAAAGAATATAAGAAAAGATTGAGAATGAGACGTTCCAATGAGAGATCTTGACGTTGTGCATGGAGGGTTCTAGAAGCGGCTCAGTTTGCCTGTAGTTCTTTAAACGAAGAGTCATGATTCTAAAGAAGAACATTAATAATTGTGGATAAGACATAAATACATTAAAATATTAAAGAATTTATTCACGGATATACAGATTTGCAATTGTAGAATTAAAATTTTGAGCACATTCAGGAATATATAAATGGGATAAAATATTAATTCTTGTATCTAAATGAGGAAAAAATATTAAGCATGATTCACCTTCACAAGCACATAAAAAACAAGATCATGGTATATTTGCAGTTACATGAAAATCAATTTGGATCAAGTCACGTAAGATCATAAATTAATATCAATTTACAAATTCTTAAACAAACAAAAACATGTTTCGGTTAGTGCTATACAGTATTTAGAATAACATGAGTGTACGAAATTTAAATTCTAAATAAAGTATACAAAATCAAAATGTGTTTAGAATTAATAAAAGGAACCTCAAGAACTTGATTTGTGTCGGCGAGGTTTCACTAGAGGAGAAACTCTTCGATGATAACGAGGTTGTTACGGGTTTTAGAGAATCCCGGAAACGCCTTCTTTATGTATTTTTCACCTTTTCCTTAATCAAACGTCTCAATTTTGTAAAGAACTTGGTCTAGCTAGCTGAACATTGGATAGTTAATGTTGTCTTGTCAGGCTAATCTCGGTTCCAAGATGCACGCCAAAATATTACACAATGATTTTTATTAATAAAGAAATAAAAATAATTTAAGTATATTTTTGGTCAAAATATTCATTTTGATCATTACTGATAAAGTTTTTATATTTGAAATCTTTAAAAGTTTTAAAAATATAAAGTGAAAAATATTTATACAAAATTCAATTTAGTTATGCTATAAAAAATTAAAATGTGAAAGGATTAAAAAGCATGAAAACTTGTAAGGAAAAAAAGTATTTTTATTTTTACAAATTTAAACCATATTTAAGCTAAATTCTTTTTGCAACTTTGAATACTTTATTTGATAAGTAGTATATGCATTCAATAAGTAGTTAATTTTTTGAAACAAATCATCATCTCCATAATTAATATCAATCAAAATCTTCTTTCTAATATTTTTAGTAGATTTATTTTTGAGGTTTAAATGATAATTATGTTTGATGGACAAGATGAAAACAAAAATAAAAACTATAAGAAAAAAATTAAATTACCGACAGAATTTTATCGATGAAACTTTATCCATCGATAAAATATCATTATCGACGAATATTATTCGTCGCTAAATTTATCAATAGATTTATCCTAAATCCGTCGATAATTACCGTCAAACTCAAAAATCCGTTAATAATTACCGACAGACTCAGAAATCAGTTGGTAAATTTATATACAATCAATTTACCGATCGACGAATTTTGAATATTTCCGATAAATTTATCTCGTCGATAATTTTTATTTTTTCTAGTGAAAATTAGAGACTTAAATTAAACTTTCAAAATTCAAAACATTAATTATCTTTTTCTTAATTTAAAAGACTAATATAAAATGAAACATAATATACATAAACTAAATTAAATATTTTTCTAAAATACCAACATACATTGTTTTCACATGAATGTTTTGGACTTTTTGATTTTTTTTTATAAAATTGATTTTAGAAGTGGAGGTACGAATCTAAAACTTTTGAATTGAATAAAAAATAAATAAACTATGTAAAACAATCAATTTCTTCTGGTTAATTCGTTACATATAAATATACAAAGTTTGTAAATACGTTGAGACAAGTAATTAAATTTTAAATAAAAATAGTGATAATATTCTTGATACATTATTATGTCATATATATATATATATATATATATATATATATATATATATATATATATATATATATATATATATATATATATATTAACAATTATTTTCGTTCGAATAATTAATTTCTTTTAAAGAATTAATTAAATTAAATTAAATCCATTTAAAGTAAAATATAAAGAATTATAAGAAAAACTAAAATATTAAAAAGCAATAAAAAGAGATAAGATAGAAAAAATATAAAATATATATCTTTTGATAATAATTTTTTTATAGTTTGGAGAAAACTATTTTTGTTTCTTTTATTTTTATTACAAATTAAAAATTTAAATATATATATATATATATATATATATATATATATATTATTTTAGATTGTATTGAATGAAAAGTGTTTTATTTTATATATTTGTTAAACTTTAACAAAATAAAAAAGGCTTTTTTTTCATTAATGAAATACACGTGTGTATATATATATATATATATATATATATATATTCTAGATTGTATAATTCAAAATATAATTTTTTTTAAATTATACAATTTAAAATATAATTTTTGTATTTCAAATTATAGAATTTGAAATATAAAAGAAATTAAGAAGTATACGGTTTATTTAATTTTTTTAATTAAAAGATATAAATAGTCAATAATTTATTTATTGTGCCTATGAGAGTGCAGGAAGAAAGTATGAAACTGTAGAAAGAATGCGTCCAAAACATGGTTTTGTGGTCGATTTATAGTGTTTAAAATGAGGTAGTGTTTGTTTTTGTTGTATGCATCTTTTTCTACGTAATTATTTTTCTGCACTCCATCAATTATTTCCTGCATCTCATCAATGAGAGAAAAAAACAAAAGTAATATAAAAGTGGTTAGGTTTTTGGGCAGTCACTTGGCTCGTCAAAAGTAGTTTGGTTGCTCATCGGAGGTAACGTAGTGTCATTGGCATTGTGGTTGTGTCCCATCCTATTTGTATTATATATTAAAGAGTATTAGTTATTTTTATATTAGGAATTTATAATGAAACGGTGTCATAAATGGTGCAAATAATTATTTATGTATTAGGAATTTATAGTTAAACGGTGTCAAATATGTGAAACGGTGCAAGCGGTGGAGGTTATACTTATATATGTACACTAGAAACATACTTTGGAAAATGAGAAAAATAATACCTAGGTTTATATTTCTCTCTTTTAGCCTCCGTCTCTCTTCAATGTCCGTCTCTCATAACCGTTCTACTGGGAAAGTAGGATAGAACCCTTTGGGTTCCTTCGCAGCAAGCTTAAAGGAATTCGGTTCTCTTTGGGAGAACCATATATCTCTATTGGGTGGCTTTTGGGGCCAATTGATAATTTTTTAACAGTGATATATTAGTCTTTGTTCATTCTTAATGGCAGAATCAACGCGCAACTTTGTAGCTCTTAAGAAAGTGGAGGAACGTTTGGCTGCTAGGTTAGACGCTTGTTTGGTGGAATTAGCAGGTTCTCTTCAACGTACGTTATCTGATTCATTGAAAGAAACAGTCCAAAAATTGGTTTCCCAATCTTCTTTCAATGATAGTCAATCATCTAATGACAAAAAAGCTTCAAAGCAACAACCATATTTTGCTGCAACAAGATGTTCCCGTATCAAATTTCCAAGATTCAACGATGAAAACACAGACCAATGGTTGTATCAATATGAAACTTTTTTTTTTCTATTGATAATACCCCAGATGATATGCAAGTGCAATTAACCAAGAGTAGCTCAATGGCGGACAACTATGGCCAAATACACCAATTGGAAGACTTATAATTTAATGATTCGGGAAAGATTTGGAGAGGTTTGCGTGGATCCTATGACTGACTTGATGTAGTTACGTCAGAAAACTACAGTAGTAGATCAATATTATGATGCATTTGACATTATCATAAACAAGTTAAATCTTTCATAATCTTATATTGTGAGTTGTTTCTGAGGGGAAATAAGGAAGACATACAAATGATGGTACACATGTTTCAACCCACCACTGTCCACAAAGCTTTCTCGTTAGCCAGAATATATGAAGCAGCCAACACCTCTATGAATACTGATTCTTCTTGGTATCTTACCAAAAATAAATGTATTCTTGGTCCTAAACCAGTGAGTGCAGACAAAATGGAATTTCACAAAGACAAAATGAAATTTCACAAAATCCCTGATAAAAACTGAAGTCAATTGAGGCCTACTAGGACTCTAACACTAGCATTTATGAGTGAAAGGAGGGCCAAAGTCCTTTGTTATTTATCTGACGAACCATATACAACAGAGCATAGTTTGACCCACAAGAAAATCCAAATGCATGTTATGGAAATTCAAAAAATACCTTCAGATCACAAGAATTAAGTAATAAAGAAGAACAAGTTGAGCCACAGATATCGGTTAATGAATTGATAAGGGTAGCTAATTTTCGAACAATGAGAGTCATTGGCTATGTTAATAAACAACCTCTACATATACTCTTGGACAATGGCAGTACTCATAAGTTTTTAGTAAAACTCTACATAAGTTTTCATAATCTTACCATGGAATTTAAGGTAAATGGTAAGAGACATATTTTATGTGGAGCTACTACACAAAATATAAAAACAACAACAAATAAAATTTTATTAAGGCAGTGGAGGAAGGAGTTTATTTTTCAATGTTGCAGCTGTGTACCACCAACACTGGAATTTGCCAAGCACTTACAATCCAAGCTGAAATGCCACCACTACAGGCAACTATTAAAAGTTTGTTAACTGAGTTTGATGACATTTTTTAGATTCCTAAAGAAGTACCTCCTTTCAAACCAGGATTTGATCACAAAATTCCTCTCATTCAAGGAGAAAATCCAATCAACAAGAGGCCTTACAGATATGCAAATTCTCAAAAGGATATTATAGACAAATTAGTGCAAGTTTACCTTAAAGATGGTGTTATTCAACACAGTAGCAGTCCCTATGCCAGTCCTGTGGTTTTGGTAAGAAAAAAAAATGATGGTACTTGGAGACTATGTGTGGATTATAGGGATCTTAAAAAAAAATACAGTTAAGAACAAATTTCCTATTCCACTCATGGATGACCTCTTAAATAAGCTACACAGGTCTTTAATTTTTTCTAAGATTGACTTGAGAGCAGGGTATAACCAAGTGAAAATGGATTCTGGAGATGTTTACAAGACAACTTTCAAAACCCAAGCATGACACTATGAATACATTGTTATGTTTGGGTTAACGAATTTGTCTATAGTGCAGAGCAACATTTCAAGGATTAATGAACTCTATTTTCCAGCAATTTTTATGACAATTTGTTAGTTTTTTTTTTTTTTTTGACGATATACTAATATATAGTGCAGATTTGGAAGCTCATCTACACCATTTAAGGCAAGTTTTCTTGTTCTACGTGAAAATTCATTATTTGTTAAAAAGTCAAAATGTTTTTTTTGTTGTCAACAGGTTGGGATATCTAGGACATTTCATATCTAAGCAAGGAGTAGCAACTGATCCTATAAAAATAGAAGTTATGTTGAATTGGCCGATTTCACTAAATATTAAACAATTGAGGAGCTACTTGGGCCTAGCCGTTTATTAGAGAAAATTTGTGAAAGGGTTTGGGTGGATAGTTAAACCATTAACAACTATTTTAAAGCAAGATGGGTTCCTATGGTTAGGGGCAGCAACAGAATCCTTTCAACAGTTGAAGAAAGCTTTAACAAAAGCACCAGTCTTAGCTTTACCGAATTTTCAAAAGAAATTTGTGGTAGAGATAGATGCTTTAGGTATGGGGGTTGGAGTTGTTTTAATGCAAGACCAATATCCTATAGCATTCATCAGTAGGACCCTAAACAACCAGCAACAAGCCCTTCCTACTTATGAGAAAGAATTACTAGTTGTTGTATTTGTTGTTCAGAAATGACGTCACTATTTGTTACCATCTCAATTTGTGGTAAGGATTGATCATTACAGTCTAAAATATTTGCTAGATCAACGATTGACAACAGTTTTTCAGCAAAGATGGTTAGTCAAGTTAATGGAGTTTGACTTTAGCATTGAATATAAGCAAGGAAAGGACAATGTTGTAGTTGATGTTTTATCATGAATGACTACACTGGACTGCAATTTTATGATAATACACCAAATGAAACTAGATTTGTCACAAAAGATTTAGCAAGTTTTTTTGAGAGATGCCAACCTACAACAATTGGTGCAAGAACTAAAAACAGATCCAAATTCTCATAAGTACTACCACTGGATTAATGAGGAATTAAGAAGAAAAGGTAAATTGGTAGTGGGAAATGATGTGGAGTTGCGTCAATCTATACTACAGTGGCTACACTCTTCACCTGCAGGCAGACACTTGGGTATCACAACAACTATGCAGAGGGTAAAATATATACTGTACTAGAAGGGGATGACTAAAGACATAAAAACTTTTATAAACCATTGTGAAATTTGCCAAAGGTCAAAATATGAGACAATGGCTTCACCGGGATTACTTCAACCTTTGCCTATTCCAGGTCAAGTCTGGCAGGATATATCTATGGATTTTATAGAAGGTTTACTTAACTCTTCAGGCAAACAAGATATTTTTGTGGTTGTTGATAGATTAAGCAAGGCTGCCCATTTTATTGCGCTTAGCCACCTTTACACAACTAAGGAGGTAGCACAAGCATTTTTGGATAATATTTTCAAGTTGCATGGCTTTCCGAGTACAATAACCAATGATAGATATTCTATTTTTGTTAGTATATTTTGGACAAAGTTCATGAAATTTCAAGGGGTTCAACTCCAGTTGTCATCCAATTACCACCCTCATACAGATGGTCAGACAGAAGTAGTCAATCGATGCCTTGAAACATATCTTTGATGTATGTGTTCTGATTCACCATCTCAGTGGAGCAATTGGTTGCCCTTAGTAGAGTGGTGGTCTAATACCACCTATCACACATCTACTAAAACTACATCATATGAAATTGTGTTTGGCCAGCCACCACCAATTTACCTTCCCTATATACCAGGAAAGTCAAAAGTGAACCTAGTAAATCGAAGCCTTACTAAAAGAGAAGAATTGTTGAAGATTCTTAAGTTTCATTTAAGAAGAGCCCAACACAAGATGAAACAGAATGCAGATAAACATAGAGCTGACAAAAATTATAGTATAGGAGACTTAGTTTATGTTAAACTACATCCCTATCGACAAATTTCTGTAGCATAACATGTCAATATGAAGTTGTCTCCTAAGTTTTACAGACCATTTAATATCATTGATAGGATAGGTCAAGTTGCATACAAGCTGAAACTTCTTAGGACCTCATGTATCCATAATGTTTTTCATGTTTCCCAACATGTAGGATTGGCAATAGTGGATCCCACTCTTCCTTACGACACACAATATACAGCTGCAGAGAAAGAACCAGAAACTATACTTGACCGTATGACAATAAAAGGAAAAGGAATGTCAGTGACGAAAGTGTTGATTAAGTGAAAGCATTAACTACTAGAAGATGCTACATGTGAATTCTACTATGATTTGAAGAAGAAATATCCCTATTTTCATTCTTGAGGACAAGAATGTTTGGTGGGGAGGCATTGTTATATATTAAAGAGTATTAGTTATTTTTGTATTAGGAATTTATAATGAAAAGGTGTCATACATGTGAAATGGTGCAAGCAGATAATTTTGTAGTAGGGATTTATAGTAAAACGGTGCCAAACATGTGAAATGGTACAAGCGGTGGAGGTTATACCTATATATGTATACCCAAAACATACTTTGGAAAATAAGAAAAATAATACCTGGGTTTCTATTTCTCTCTTTCAGCCTTCGTCTCTCTTCAATCTTCGTCTTTCATAACCCTTCTACTCTGTTACAATTTCTATATTATGGGAAAGCAGGATCGGACTCTCTGGGTTCCTTTGCAACAAGCTTAGAGGAATTCGGTTCTCTTTGGGAGAACCCTAGATCTCTATTGGGTGACTTTTGGGATCAATTGATATTTTTTTTAACCGTTTTATCTTCATCTTATTCCAAGTTGTGAAATTTGATTTAGTTTGATTTAAAGTTGATTCAGGTTAGATTTCGGTAGGAGAACTTTGCTTTGGTTGGGAGAGTGTTTGGTGGTGTTAGACAATTAAATTTCGGCAGTCTACGACTAAGCTTTGTGTAAGTGCAAGTGCAAGTGCAGGTGTGGTAGTTTTTTTTTTTTTTTTTTCCAAAAAGAGAATTCTCAAAAACTTACGAAAATCCATTTCTAATTAAGCATTTGAAAAAAAAAATTGAGTTGCGGAAAACTAATTTCAAAACATATTTCCTAAATGAGGTTTCAAGAACATATTTCCAGAAAAAAATTCCAGAATATTGCGTTGCTTGTAACACTGTGATAAGGATACTTGTTGAAACCCAAGATAGGCTCTTGGATGCCTTGTTGGTTTTCTATAAAATGGTGACCGAGGAAACAGCAGAGCCTAACCCATTTCGAACGGAAAAATTGCCTTTCGAAAAGAATGCAAAATTAAGCTTTCAAAATATTTATTCTGAAACACAACGCACACTCCTCCCAAATGATTTTTAGAATGTAATATTAAGCTTCCGGAAACCTATTTCATAAGGCAATACATGTATTTCAGAATGCAGGATGCACCCTTCCTAATAAAAAACGAGAACTACAACTAGGATTTCAAAAATTTGACGGGGGTGTAGAAGCAATTACCCTTTGCAATTTACCATGTTTCTCGCATGGGTTGTATATGTTTGTATTTCATGTTCCAATCCACTAATGGATTTCACCGTGTCTCACAATGAATGAATGGAGATTATTTGCTTTGAGGAAATTATCGGAGTTATGGGTGAGAATGTTGGAGAAGCAACTAAAAACTTATATGTTCGAATCTACAATTTATGTTTTTGCTTACAGTTTTGTATTTGACTTTGTTTCTTGCACGATTTTGTTACCAGGTGATATAATGTTATTTTTCCCCTACTTGTGAGAAGGTATTAATGTAAGGACAATTTTATTGTTGTATGCATCTTCAAAGACTTCAAGAGGAGTCTCTGTTGGTCCAACATTCGTGTAGTGTAGTACGATCATTGATTAGATGTTCTGTGATGCAAGTTAGAGTGCTTATTTTTTTTAGGTTCTTTGGGGCTCTCTTGAGTGTATCTACATCATCAGGCAAGGGAAGCTGACTTAGAGCTTTTCTTTTAGAATTCTAAGTTAGAAGACTGAATTTACTGGTATTACATATTTGATTTTCATTAGAACATTGGTAGAATTGCTTGTGTGATGATTTTTTGTATAAAGACTTTATTTAGATATTCAAAATCTGGAATGTTGAAGGATGATGAAATTATATTTAACTAGTTATCAAGATGAGTTGATAAGTGCATTATAGTTGTTGTTTTGACTTTAGTAGGAATGATTGATTTAGCTTAGAAATGGACATTAAACCAATTTGAATGATAATGTAACTTTAAATTGATGAACATGATGAAAAGCAATACAGGAACTAAATGAGATGTGTTTTAGTAGGTATTGTCTATAATTGGTTTTGTTAGACTCTCTAATAGTCTTGGATTTTCATGTTCCATTATGCTAAGGGTTTACCGTATTGACTTTTTATATGTAAAATTGATTTAGAAAGCATGTGAACAAGTTAAGTTGTCAAATTTGATTTCATGGTTTGTTTCGGAGAAATTTTAATTCTTGATGAAGAAAGCATGACTACTTGAATAACTAATAAGTTTAGAATTGTAATTGAATTCAAAATCTATTTGAAAACTATAAATGCATTTGGTTTTTCTGCATATTTCGCTCAAGCAAATCTAGTGTAAATTTATACCTGCTCTTGGATTTATTTTCACTCAAGCGAGAAGATTTTTCACTCAAGCAAAAATAATATTGGAACTGGACTTGCTCTCGAGTCCATTTTCGCTCAAGTGAGGAGGATTTTTCGCTTAAGCTAATTGTTTTTGTTTTCTTTTCTTTTATTTTGATTGTTTGATTATTTTATAATGCAGTTTGTGGATTTTATATAAATGATTGATTAATGATTAAGATTGAATAATATTGATTATTAGGTATTTTTTGAGATATTTAAGATTGAGATTGAAAAGTGAATGAATGAGTGAGTAGAGATATATGCATATGATATGATATTGTTAAAGTGTTGATTGAGATGGTCAAATCAAGACATAGTATTTTCAGGAAAGAAGTTGTGTCTAGGTCAATTAAGATGATGCACATTGTCTAAGGATCTTATCAATAGCAATTGATATCCTAAATCTACCAGTAATAGGAATCAGATAAATGATCATTACTAGGTGGTGAGAGTCGAAGGAAGTCTGAACTGGGTGACTGCAGCTTAAAACACAGTTAGTCAAAAAGTCTCAAATGGACTAACCTTATCATATAAGATAGAAGATTCATTGATTTAAGAGTCGTATGGATTCATAGCTTGAAGTTGTATGACAGGTGCATATCTCGGAGTCTATTCAATGCACGAGTCTTACAAAAATATAATCAAGTTTATTTATGTGTGTCAGAGTCATATAGTTAAAATTGAGTATTATAAATGATTTTATATGTTTGCGTGTTGTTGAAGTATGTGATTAATTTGAATTATTCTATATTATTTTAAAAACTATTAGCTTACTCTTCCATGTATGTGTTATGTTGTTATTTTTCATTTGTGATAATTGTATATTATATGAGAACATATAATCTTGCAGAAGAGCATGTTGAAGACATTTTGAGTCGAGCAGACTTTGTCAACTTTAATTATATTTTGAAAAACTTATGCAGGTTAATCTTAAAATAAGTTTTAAATTTTAAACATTTTGATTATACATGTGTATAAATATGGATTAGCTTTAAGACATATGTAATTATAATATTTTAACGGGGTTGATAGAATTATTATTAGGTGAGTTGTTATAATATTTTTCTCTCTCTTATTCAATAGTTAAAATTCACATTTATCTAATAATTTTTAAAAATTATTAATTATCATATTAATTCTAGATTTAATTGATAATTAAATTTTTATTTATATAATCTTGAAAATTATTAAATATTATGTAAAATCTTAGATTTATTTGGCAATTAAAAATTTATTTGAAAAATATTGATTACTCAATTGATAATTAAGATTTTTATCTACATAATTTTTTTAAAATAATTTATTATATTATCTTTAAGTTTCATACTTACTTAATAATTTAAATTTTATTAATAATTATTTTAAAAGTTACTAATTATTATATTAAGTCTCATACTTACTTTATATTTAAAATTGTTGATATAAAATTGTTATTTAAAACAGAAAAATCTTAATGAGGTAACTTTGATTTTTCATTGTAAAAACAACGTTAATTCTTATCTTAAATAAATAATTTTATTAATATTTTATTGATTCTAAAAAATAGTTTTTACACCTTTATTTTTAAGAAAAAAATATTTAAAATATTTACATTAATTTTACACATTTAATTAAAAAGTAATATTTAAGTTTAATTTGAAATTTGAATTTATTGTCGAAAACTATTATTCTTTTAAAGGTTTTTTCTTGACTTTTTTTTAATAAACTACCATGCCAACTTATGTGTTCTAATTTTTCAAGATTATCAGCGTGCAATTCCATTTATGACCTATAAGATATAATTTAAACTTGTCAATATATACTTTTATTTTTTAAATAATTTTTATAAAAATGTCAAGATACTAACTAATTTTTTTTTTGTAAAAAATTACACATACAAATAATAGTGCCTCCAAACATCTACCATCACCACAAACTCAAGATTAATTCAAAATCACTTGTTAAATTGGAATAACAGTTTTTAAAGTTTGGTGAGATTGACTAATCTGATTATCTATTCAGTTTTATAAGAAACCATACAAAACGGATTTTTTTTTCTCTCTCTCTATATAAATATATATATATATATATATATATATATATATATATATATATAACTTTAATTTAATTTTAGACAGTATTAAGAAAAAAAATATTTATTAGGGATTACAAATAGATACAAGTTATTTTTTTATTTTATTGATATAGTTCAATTACAATTCAATGAAAAATTAAATTTTAAAAAACATTATCTGAAATAATCGCACTAAATTAATCCACGTACTCAATATATAATAATATAAGAAAATATCAGTGTTTCAACATTTAATAAATGTTATTATAAAGTATAAAGGATAAAAAAAATGCATAATCAAGTATAAATTTGAAAATTTTGCAGTTAAAGTTAAATAAAAACACTAATCAATTAGAGTTTAGTTTTCGTCTGGTAGAGAAAAGAGAATAAAAAATAGAAATTAATAAAAAATAAAATGAAAATAATGGATTTAATCAGTATAAAATATAATTGAAAGAAAATTATATTGACCGAGAAAAAGGTTAAATTTTACCAAATTACTCCTGATTTTGTAATATATATATATATATATATATATATATATATATATATATATATATATATATATATATATATATCACAATATAAAATATATTATTTAGTGTCATCTTTTAATTGGATAATTTTACTTTTTAATAAATAAAAAATACTTTATTTATTTATTTATTAAAATAAATAATTAAATATTTTTTTTTATTTTCAAATAATTGAATAACTTATCCTTTTAAAAATGATTACTATACAATTTTTTAATATTATTTTTGTAAAATTATATATGTGTATACACATATATGTTATTACTTTATATATTTTTAATTAATTACTTATAAAAATAATAAAATTATATTATTTTAATGTAATAAAAATGTGGATATGGGTGGAAGTTAATGTATTTTTAATTGAATATAAACGTCATTGATGCATATAATTTAAAATCTGCTAAACAAATACGCTTATGATGGAAAGTTTGAATGATTTGAATGCTTATTGTTACTTTAAAGTTTATGAAAAAAATTATAACAAAAATTATGTAATACTGTAATTTGATCAACTTGAAAAAAAAAATAGTACAGCTCACGAACAATAAAAAAAGTTACCATTATCTATACAACTTTGTTTAAAACCAAATTTTAAATACTTTATATTACACGAAAAATACAAAGTTATACTCAAATTTGATTCTCATAAGATAGTTTATCTATTATCTGGTTAAAGTTAATTATTTTTAAAACGAGTTGTTCATAATATTTTTTTAAAATTTATCGCAGACATTGTAGTTTACTAGCTTTTGAAAAGCTGGAGTTATCATACAAATAATATTTTAATTTTTCGTATTATTACTAAAACTCATTTCATTCTCTAAATCTTTCTCAATCATAATTCAACACATTGATATGTATAGCAAAATGATATTAAAGAATATATATATATATATTCATGTTTTCTAGATATTTATATAAACTTTATTAAATATGTTTTAATCTATGCAATTTACATCATCAGATATCACACATTCATTTAAATAAGGATTCACATATTATGCTATGTTTGAGACCTGAACTAAATTCATCTTATATAATGTTAACTCATACCTTCTAGTAATTTACATCATCAAAAATCTGTTATATCATAGATTCATTTAAATAAAAATTCATTTATGATTCCACGTTTGAGTTGTAAACTAAATTCATTTTATATAATGTTTACTCATACTTTTCAATGGCAATAAACATCATTTGAAATCATAATATCACTTAATTCTCTGAATAACTGTGAAAAATATGAATTCCATGGATAACTAAGATAAATAATAAACATAGTGCAGCATTAACAAACTTAAATCCACAATATTTTAAGCAACATTTTTCAAACCAACCAAGGTTCCCAATAAATTTTGGTCAAAAACTACACAACAACTTCATTCCAAATTTTCTTGGGGCACCCTTTAAATTTCTTCCCTGATAAAAAAAATTATATAAATACTGAAAATAATTTACAATGATGCCACCAGTTTCTTTGAATGTAGATGCCTGTGCCAAATCACTAGTTGATTTGAAGAATTCACCATCCAATAGAAAAACAAGCACATGACCCGCATCGAAAAATAGATATTGTAAATTAACGATAAACCAAACCAACAAAGTCAATTTCAGTAATAAGATTCTAAAGAAAACCAACCAAAAATACTCAATTTCAGTAATAACTCTACACAAAATAACATATGTAAAACCAATATTGTTTTTATTTACTCATCTTAAACCTAATTCAAATGTAAAGTCAATAATAACAATTATATCATATCAACTACAATTTTGACAACAATTTATTTTTATATTCAAACAAACATGTAAATTACACTTTGAGGTAACTTCCCTTTGGTGATTCACTCACCTTGACAACTCTAAAATACACAAAATAATACATATAAAGCTTAGTATTCATAGTAAAACCAATATTATTTAATTTACTCATGCTAAACCGTAAAGTCAATAATAACTCCAAATTCAATCAAAGTAATTAAATTACAATAAATCAAAATTTAACAAAACTTTACTCTCATATTTAAATAAACAAATAAATTATATTATAGTTTAAGAAAACTGTCCATACTTGAGAATGAAAATTACTTAGAACCCAAAATAATTACTATAAGTAGCAAAGAGGTTTCAAAATTTCTAAAGACTTAGTACAATATAATACAATTAGCTGAGAGAAGAACTTTTTTTTTTAACTAATAAATCTATAAAAAAGCTGTACTGTTAACTAGAAAAGGGATTTAAGAAATATTTTAGAGTGAAAGTCTACTTACTCCAAAATTACAATTTGTTCGAATAAGAATGATTTGAGCTAATTTACTATTAATCTACTGCTACACTAAATAGATAAAAATTAAAGTTAGATTTTAAAAGAAAAGGAATAACTTATGGGAGAGAAGGAAAACTTTTGAGAATAAAAAAATAAGAAGAGAAAAAAAGGAAAGAAAAGAAAATAAGAAGCGAGAAGGAAAATGAAAGGGCAGAGACCCATGGACCTTAAAAAACTGTATGTGCTATTTCCTCGGGTTTCTAAAACATAATGTTAATTTATTTCGACATTTATCGTGGAAAAATTAAGGTGGCAAAAGAGGGATGAGTTTTTTTAAATTAAAAAATAAAATAAAAAATAGCGTATTTTTTTTTAGTTTATACTGTTTAAAAGATGTAGATATATAATAATATTATAACTTAAATAATTAATACTTGTAAATTAATTTTAAATTATTAATTATAATAAATTAATTTATCATATAAAAATAATAAGTATTTTAATTTATTCGATTAGAGATATTAATTAATCAATTAAAAGTTTAAAAAATATTTATATGATTAAATATATTTTTAATATGTATACACATATAATTATTTTTAAAATACAACATTTAAGAAAATAAAAATTAAAAAAATAGATAAATAATTTATCTTTTAATAAATACAGATCAAGATTTTTAATCTATTTTATTACAACGAATCAGATCGTCTTATCCTACTTTTGAAGGTTCAATAATAGATTAGATGAAAATGATTGAATTGACCAGTTTTGCCACCTCTAAACAAAATTGAAGTGTCACTGTTAAAGCTTTCTTCTTCATCTTTTAAAAGAATTTGACATTTTCCCCTTCAAAGACGATTTGTCTTGGAAGGTCTGTTTTATCTTAATTAAGCCTACCTCATAAGCATATACTTAAATAATTAGATAAACCGTTATTAGAATTTAAATAATTTCGAATAATAATGATTTAGGCTGGAAACAACACAGGTTAGTAAAGACAAAAATAAAATATAAATCATGCAAAAAATGAAGTCTGCAAGTGGTCAACGAAAATAAGAACAAAAACTTACATCACACAAAATAAACTGAATACAAGGAAAGTCAAAACTGAGCAGTTTTCTGTATGTGTATAAAGTAATAGGCAAGCATAATATGAATTCTTCATGTTTCGAAATTATAGTCTGCAACATTATTATAGTAAAAAATTATTTGCATTATGTCATAATTTTCGAAATGAAAGGGTGTTTCTTGCTGCGTGTGATTGAGTTTTGTCAACGTAGGTTTAAGAGAGCATGTTTCTTGCTTCATAAGTAATTTTTAATATTGACTAAGTTAATCTCCTCCATTATTAGATTTTTCAAACAAATAACTTCATACGGATTAAAAATAAAATAAAATCTTATATTTATCAGAAGAAGAACAATAATTTAGTAAAGAATAATACTAAATAGTTCTCTATTCATCAGACGATGTAAATAAATTTAATTCAAAATATGCCAGGAATTTGTTTTTTCACTTTGAAACCAAACCAAATTAATCAGAATCAGCTTGATTTTTTAATTTAACTTTTTTTTTTCTCTAAATTTGAACAAACTCAATAACTCCAATTATTTTTTAAATTTAGATTAATTTATTTTAGAACTTGTTATTTATTTTTTCTACTTATGTTATTTTTTTCCCTTTTTCTCCGTTTTAATATAATCTTCTAATGATCTTTTACAGTACTATTGAATGTTTTGATTTTTTTTTTCATTTTATTAGTAATTTATTTTCAAATATTTTGAGAAAAATGAATGAAATATATATACAAATTTTGGTAGGAAATAAAATACATAAAGTAATAATATAAATATCAAACATAAAATAAAAGAAATATTTAGTCGTTAAGGAATAAGAAACATTTTATCTTGTATCAAATATAAAATTAAAATTTTGTATAAAGTTGAAAGTAGTCAAAGAAAACTATTTAAAAATATATACTTTTTTTTATGTGATCTAGACCAAGTTAATTCGTTTTTCTTTTATTTTAGTTCGACTTAATTTAATGAGAGAAGTTTTCAAAATTCGATATGATTTCATTTAAATTCGAATGATAAAATAGTTACCAATTCTTGATAAAAGCATTTCGAGTCCATAAAATATATTTTGTTTAATTACATTTTCAATAAACTTGAATCATGTAAGAGTTAGAACAGTAGTTACTAAAATGTATATTTAATGAACTATATTTTTCATAAACATATAAAAATATGGGTCACATAATACATTTATGAAAATTAAAGTTATGGATATAAGTGACATCATAAATTTATAAATGAAAATAAACTTTACTTTAAATTACGTTGGATCAATCTTTTAAAATTTTCAAAATATTATTCATTTTAATAAAACATTGTTTTTTTTTAATTTTGATTTATTTAACTTTTAATTTTAGTTAGATGGGTCTTTCAGTTGGAATAACCATAACAAAGACTTTTGAAATCAATTGAATCCACCCAACCACCGAGTTTCTTCTTTGTGGGAATTGTGTTCATCATCTCTTTCAATCTTATAAAATGACAAGCTTTCCAATTCATATGTTTTATTTCAACAATATTTTGTAAAATTTCAAACACTACTTTTAATGTGACAGTTTAAATAATGTTAGATTATTAAAAAACTGCTTTAATTTTTTATATTTTCTCGTACAAATTCTTGAAAATTACAGAAATAGATACAAATTATTTGAGAATAAAGAGGTACCAGTGCTCAGTCTCTGACACAAGCATCCACTTTGTTGCATGCTGTGTCCCAGAACAGGGTACAACGTTTGATGTTGCAGAGGTGGACAAGCATGGCATGGTTGAGAGGCCTCAGAGAACTGAGGCCTTTGCTTCACTTGCTGCTGCCACTTACCATCCATTGGATTGCTGAGGAGATGACAGTTTCTGTTCTTGTTGATGTCACAACCTCTGCTTTGTGCCCTGGAGCCTCAACTTGCTCCAAAGCTATTTATATCAATGGCCTTCAACAAACGGTACCAATATCATACCTTGCTCTTTCTGCTTTTTCTTCTCTGTTCTTTTGGGTTGGTGGGCAATTGAACGTGTTTATGACATAAACACTAGAAAATTGGTATGACATTAAAGTTTTCAAGGATTGTCTTGCTGAAATGTTTTTATCGCAATTTTGTGGGAAATGTCTGCTGAAATTGTCATCAATCATGATCCTAGAGGCAATATGAAGAAAGGGGAGAAGAGAGATAATTTCTAAGCTCTCATCACAACCCTATATTTAATGATGTAATTTTTTCTGCAGATTGTTGGAGTTTTCAAGATGGTGGTACTTCCACTTTTGGGTCAGCTTTCAGATGAGCATGGTCGCAAACCCTTGCTCCTTTTAACCATCTCCACGTCTATATTTCCCTTTGGTATGCTCGTTGGTATCAAATGCATTAAGACTTTGAAAATTTACTGCCTCATTATAAAATAATCGGCAAAACCTTTAAGTTTCGTTGTTAATGAAGCCCTTTATTATGTTCTGCTTTCAAACTTCAGACACATAATATACATCTTTAATAAGAAAAGGAATGCCAATAATCACCAATATTACATTACCTTAGACCTCTTCAGCAAACGTATAGAATCTTGTGATGATTTCTCTACTTCCATGTCAGTTTGTTTGATTATGGATTTTTATTTACCTTCTTCACCGTATACGCTTATTGCAGCTTTACTTGTCTGGCGTCAGTCCGAGGAATTTGTCTATGCCTACTATGTGCTTCGCACAATTTCAAACATAATCAGTCAAGGCAGTATTTTTTGTATTTCTGTTGCATATGCGGTGAGACTTTTGTCTTAACTAATTATAAACATAATACGGTGAAGAATTTTATTTGCACCCTGTATACTTTCTCTGTCAGGCAGATGTTGTTAACGAAAGCAAGAGGGCAGCAATATTTAGTTGGATTACTGGTCTCCTTTCTGCTTCACATGTTCTAGGGGATTTACTGGCTCGGTTTCTTCCTGAAAAGTACATTTTTGCTGTATGTCTAATTTGTCAATGTTCAGATCATTCACAAATTTTCCTTACTTGTCCTTTTGGAATGAATCTGATTTACAGTTCAACGGTTTCAGGTTTCAATAGTACTATTGATCATTTGCCCAGTTTATATGAAATTCTTCCTTGTTGAAACCGTTATACTAGCTCCAAAAAATGATCGAGAGTCAGGTTGCTGGGCTAAAATTGTTCATGTTCCCCAACAAAGATTCATATCTATGAGAAGAGCTGCAGAGATAGTAATTTTCAGGTTCCCTTTCTTTTTGGATGATAAGCATTATTTCTTTATTCTTACATTTAATTATATATATAGTTTTGTTTTGTGAAATATATATATAGTGCTATATTTCAATTTTCAGTCGCACTTTAAGGGGCATGGCTCTTGTCTCCTTCTTTTATGAGCTGGGAATGTCAGGCATAAGCAGTGTTTTGCTGGTATGTTTCAATCCCCCAGCTTATTGCCAAGCTATTTATTTATTATTTTGAAGTCCTCATGCTGAGTATCTGGTTATCTTGACACTGTTAGAGGTTTTCAAGCCATGATGATCCTTCTTCTTTTAGGTTAACTATTTCTGGATAGTAGGTTTTTTTACTCAAGAAAACAAAAAATAGGGTATTTTTTTACCAAGTTAAGAGAGTGATTAATGATAATTCTGTACTTTCAATTTAAACTATAGTTTGAGAGCAAGGTTGAATGTGTCTGTGATTTGTGCACATTTCAAGACCAAAAAGATTTTAAGCAAGGGAGCTTGTCCAGATTTTCCTAATAACATAAGATTTTGGGATATTGAAAATTACTTGACAGATAGTGTCTCAAATACACTATGCTTACCTTGCATGTGCCAAACTAACATAATTTTACCTTCAGCTTTGTCATTGAGACAGTATCAATTATTTTCTACTAACAACTGCCTTAGTTTTGTTTTTATGTATATTTCTATTGATCAATCAATTACCTTTCTTTTTGGAGTGTCACCATTGTGTACTTGTTTGCACGAAACTATAAGGGTAGCAGATCACATATTGAACAATATATATTGATTAAAAATGATGCATTAATTCTATTATTTCAATTCTTAACTTTAGTGCTTGTATATAATTAACAAATTTCTTTTTTCTGATTCAATAGTTTGACAGTTTCACAATTCCTGTGCAGTACTATTTGAAAGCTGTTTTTGGTTTTAACAAAAATCAGTTCTCAGAACTTCTGATGATGGTGGGAATCGGTTCAATCTTCTCTCAGGTATAATATTTCCCAAATATTTTTCTTCTTTCAATTCCTCCGTACTAAAATTGTATTTTTATCTTTGCAATGAATATTCTGCCTGTCTAAAATTGTTTAACTTAGTGATATTCAATCATCCTTCTGAGTGTTTGATAAGCTGATTATGCAAGAGTGCTGAATTTTTTAAGAGCTTACCCTCACTTGGCTTCCAGATGTTGTTGCTTCCAATACTCAATCCATTGGTTGGAGAGAAAGTTATACTCTGCTCTGCCTTGCTTGCATCAATAGCATATGTAATTTATCTCGTGTTCCTTTGCTTTTCCCTTGCTTCCTGAAAGCAAACTTGCAGATACCATTGTGCTATTCATATTTTATTTCTGTGTAGGCTTGGCTTTATGGATTAGCATGGACACCTTGGGTACGTAAAATTGACATCTTTCTATGTGTTGTCTTGGCTTCACAGCTTATTTTATGACTCTTGTACTTCAGCTATCCTTGCTTACTATTTGAATTTGCTTATTGTCTATAATACTAAGAAATTAATGCATCAATGCAGGTACCATACTTAAGCGCCTCTTTTGGTATCATCTATGTCCTTGTGAAACCTGCCGTGAGTAGTTGATCTAGTTTCCTCGTGTTTGACAAAATTATTATCACTTTTATTTCACAATCAAGTCTATGATCCTGGAATGGCTATTAATTTCTTGTCGTGCAGACTTATGCTATTATTTCAAATGCGACAAGCTCAACCAATCAGGTTTGCTCTTCCTTTTATGCATCCAATTAGTATTGAAATATTCATCAAAGCTATACAGCCATGCTGGAAATCAATCAACTAAAGCAAAATCTTCTCACTAATATGTCATCTCCTGCTAAATTGTCTATGAACGTAATTAGATCTAAAATTAGAAACAGTTAGACATTGTAGCATTTACTACTAATTCTTTTTTGCCAAATGTGATAGATGAACCCTTTTCAAGCTAGAGGAAACACAGGAGAGCAATAGTATTACCATTATATAAAATGTTTATAAACATATGATTTCTTCAATGTATTAGAGAAACTGCAGTCTAAGTAAAGTTTTTTCCATAATAAAGTTAACCACGATAATATATAATTAAAATATCTATATGATATTCCTTCTCAGAATTTATGGTTTAACTTCACTGCAGGGAAAAGCACAAACTTTTATTGCTGGGGCGCAATCTATATCTGATTTGTTATCACCTATTGCAATGAGTCCATTGACTTGTGAGTTGAAACTGTATTTGCTAGATGCTTATAAGGTCATTTGACTACTCTCAATGCTCACAACATACATAAATATTGTTTCAGCATGGTTTTTATCTAGCAATGCTCCCTTTGAATGTAAAGGTTTTAGTATTATATGTGCATCCATATGCATGGTAAGCTCTCTAAAGTCTGTCTTCTCTTCTCTTGTATTGTACACTCTTTCTCTTACTAACTTTGAAATCTTTCAATTTTTGCAGATAATCTCTCTTTGTTTTGCTTGCATCCTGAAGCCAGATAGTAATTCTAGTAGTGACATAGAGGGGAGCACAGAAACCCCTCTTCTGAATGACAGCTAAGTGATTGTATCAATTGGACACATGCTTGGCCAAGTCTTGTATACAAGCCATCCTTGCCTCAATAATTTCTACTCCAAATAACCATCATTTTTCTTTTTTTTTTTTTCTATTATTTATGGATTTGGCAAAAGTAAAGGGAAAGGGTGGGAGAAAAAAAGAGATGACATCATAAGCTATGTTGATCTTCAACAACGCATATCATCATTGAAACCCTGTCTAAATTTTGCCATAGTATAATTATATACAGTGGAACAAGTTGTGAGATTTGAATGACACTGCACTTACAAAAATATTATTATCATTATTATTATTTCAAATATTTTATAAATTTTATTTAAATTTAAAATACTTGTGTAATGCATATAATATTACTAGTATATTAATTGCATATTTAGAAAAGAGTTTTTTTTTTTATATAGAAAATTATATTTACCTTCTTATAATCTTCTTAAATAAAACTTATATATTACAAAATAAATTATGATGGGAAGAAAATACTTAGTGTTTAGAGTCCCGATATTATTAATAATTGTTTCCTACTATAATAATCTTTATCAATATAATATCACGACTAAAATACTAACACTTACACTTTTTTTTTTTGTTTTTAATAAAGTAATTGTCACATTCGTTATTTTATCTAATAAATGACACGAACACCATTTATTTATTATCATCTTCGATTTTTTGTGTCAAATTTTAAAAACTTTTATGAAATATTGCTTTCAAATTTTAAGTCAACGTTAATTATTATTACCTTTAACTTGTAGATTTTGTGTGCATCTAACTTTTAATTAATTTACACACTTATTATATAAAAAAAATTGAACTAACATACACTTAAGGTAAAGTAGAACTGAAAAAAAAAATAGAAATAAAAATATTATAGTTTTTCTATTAAAACAAATTATATTTATTGATCTTAATAATACGCTCTAAATAATATTTAAAAGATAGTACTATTATCTTAGAGAAACAATGTTATTCTATTTAGGAGAAATGAAAAATAGTTATTTAAATAATAAATACAAAAAAATATTTTTTAATTTTTTTATAGATTTAACGAAATGAAAATTAAGATTACATGATTAAAAATTAAAAATTGTATATAATACAATTAAGTTTTGCAGGTTTTACTTTTGTTTTCTTTTATCAAAATTTCACATAATATATAATTAAAGAATTAAAATTTTAATTTAATATTATCTTAATAATTAGATAATTTATGTTTTTAGGTGATGTGATGGTTCAAAGTGTGGGATGGTATGAGTAGTAAAACAGCTTGGGAAGATAAGCAACTGTTCCCAATCTGTGTTGTTTGAATTTCACATGAACCAAAACCTTAGGAATATAGAATCGTGACACAAACATGGAAGTTCTCTCTGTAGCTGTCACACTCTGCAAATGCCAAACATTTTCCTTTCAGAAACCAAATACAACCCGAATTCATGAACTTCCAGTAAACGTAAGATTACCCCACAAAATAAACCATTTCAATCTTTCTTCTTATTCGTGTAATTGGTCTATTACTAGGGTAGCAGCAACAACATACCCTTCCTTCAATTCTACCACCACACAGAACCGCCATTGGATGGTGGTCATGGACACACCTCCTCAAGGGCTCAATTCAAAGCCACAACTCATTGATTATTATGTCAACATTCTACAAACAGTTATCGGAAGGTACTTAATGGCTTGTGCCCTTTCTCGGACTTTCTTGTTTAGCTGAAAATTGTTTTGAATTTGGTTTCGACAGTGAGAAAGATGCTCGGATGTGTATATATGATGCTTCATGGGACACCCACTTCGGTTTTTGTTGTGACATTGATGAAGAAATATCCTCCCAGCTGGCCAGTAAGTTTTTCTTCTTCTTTGATTGACCCAATTCATTGGTGATGGGGTAGTCTTAGGAACAAGGATAATATATATTCACAATTTCATATAGGTGTTTGGAGTTTTAGTCCTGTGGAAATGATGTCTCGTTTATGTTATTTTTAAGATGAATTTGATTCTGATGCATTGCTAGGTTTGCCTGGGGTGTTGTTGGTAAGGCCTGACCCGGATTTCAAGTCTTTGAAAAAGGACTATAGTTTATCAAGGGACCAGGCAGTTCACCCGTCAGGATTACAAACTATTACCAATATGTTGTTCCCTGCTGGAAAGTCTAAGCATTGGCTTGTTAAAATGGATAAACCTGGGGTTGGGGTTGTCACCAAGGCTCAGATTGTCGATTACTATGCTCAAATTTTGACCAAGGTCATGGGAAAGTAAGGGCAGCAAATTCTAATTCTTTTGCTATTGTTATTGGATTTTTCCTTTCCCTAAAAGCAATGACAATAATGTCTGCAGTGAGAAGGATGCACAAATGTGTATATATCATGTCTCCTGGAAAACCAACTTCGGTTTTTGCTGTGAACTTGACGAGGATTGTGCTCAAGAGCTAGCTGGTTAGCCTTGTAGAACCTTAACCCAAGTGTCAAAGTTTAAAATGCCTCATCAAATCTGTTGCTTGTTGCTGTGCAGGTGTGCCAGGTGTCTTATCAGTTCAGCCAGATAACAATTTTGAGTCTGAAAATAAGGATTATGCAGGTTAGCAGTTTTGTACATTCCCCAACATTTTTTTTCCTTGGGAACATCTTGTTAATGTAACAGTCTTGCTTCAACAGAACTCCTTAGAGTTATGTGAGTGTGATTGGTGTCAAGCTGGTTTCATGCATGTTTAGTAAAACTAAGTTAAACCTTGGTGTAAGGCTAAGATTCTTGCCGTAATGGATGAGAATCTGGTTTCCTTTCCACTGATGTTTAATTATGCCCATTCATGGTTTCCTATACTTCGGTGTTGATCAATGTGTCTCTCTGATTTTCTACTAACTATACATATTCAGGTAGTAACTTAGAAAATAGTTGGAATGTTTCCAACTCTTCTGAAGCAAGTCATGAAGTGCCCTTGAAAACAAAGAAACTTTTTGTGACAGGTATGCCCACAACATTTATTCTAGGTATAAGCCTGTGTGTTATCCTCTCGCATCTGGGTGTTCATACGATGGCTATTCAACTAAGAATTATATGTGAATTACTTTGTCAAGAACAAGTAATTTGGCACGTACGTTTACAAAATACTAAGCATGGTACAAAAAGTTATTAAAAAATCAGTTTTAATATTTTTTGTGAAAAATAATTTTTTTAAAAATTATCAGCTGTGAGATGGTTCCATGTTTAGTTTAATTGGCCAACCTATTCTTGAATTTGAGGGAGCTTTAATTATTTCATGGGAATTTCATTTTTGGTTCTTGCAAGAGATGATACTACTTGGAATTATTTCTCTTCAACAGGGCTATCGTTTTATACGTCTGAGAAAACCTTGCGTGCAGCATTTGAAGGCTTTGGTGAGCTAGTTGAAGGTAACTCATTTTCATTGCTCATCAATATTTAGTGTCTCAGGACAGAAACACATTCATCCCAGCTTTTACTTTTTAAATGGTAATGGTTGACAGTTAAAGTTATTATGGACAAGATTTCAAAAAGGTCCAAGGGTTATGCATTTGTTGAATACACCACAGAGGAAGCTGCAAGTGCAGCGCTCAAAGAGATGAATGGCAAGGTAGATTCATCTTTCTCACTTTCTTGAAAAGTTTTGTTTTGCTTTGAATCAGTTCCGCTTCATAACTGTCATGGAGAGAAATAAGAATGAGTTAATAATTCGAAATGAAAGAGGCTTGGCTGTCTCTGAGATTTAAATCTACGTGTAGATTATTAATGGCTGGATGATAGTAGTAGATGTTGCCAAGCCTAACCCGCCAAGATACAACAGGAATCGTGCTGGATCATCAAGTTGACAAAAGAAAAACTCTACTATTACCAGCTCTGCTGTATGAATTTAGTTCCCCTGAAAGGTTGTGTTTGTCAATCTTTCAATGCATGATAGTGTAAACTAGACTCATTCATGTTGGAATATCCACAAAATGTCTGAATATCATGTAAATATTATATTTATAGGATTAATTAGTCCTCTATCTTAGGAGTTGTTTCTCAATTCTTTTTGTTTTGTTTTCCTATTTATTTCCTTACATAATTAGCATAAGGAATCTTTTTATATCAGTTATTTTTGTTTTACTTCACATAAAATGAATCCAGTTTCATATTACTCGGAGCCTCCATTTCTTACACTCACAACAGGCAAGGAATAAACTACAGAAAAGGCTGCCTTGGTAGTGGATGTAGCTTATCTATAGTGCATTTTGCATTCTGTTTTCAGTGCTCACTCACACCAGTGCTGTTGTTAACGTGCTTCTTTTCATAACTTCTAGATAAGGTAGATAAATGCAATGCATACTTCATTCAAGCAGGTTTTGCGTGGAAGATGTTTTGAGCAGCATGTGTAACATCCCTGAATAAGTTACTTCTATATCGTTAAGTTATTTCTATATAGTCAGGCTCAAGACCAAAGCAGGAAAAGCAACCGTTTTAGTAGGGAAAGCAACCACTTTAGTAGGGAAAATAACCGCCTTAGGTATCAAGGTTTCAAAGGCCTTAAAAAAATTTAATATTAATATATTATTTTAAAATAAAAATATTTAATTATAAAATTACAATAAAACATAATTTTTATTAAAAATTTAAAATATCTTAACTTACTTTAAGTTTACATCGGTATCATAAATATTTTTAATGACTTTAAATTTATATTGGTACTATAAATATTATTTAATGAATAATATTTTGTATTTTGAAACTTTCTTATAATAAATTAATAATACTTTTTTAAAAAGAAATTGAAAGTCAAGAAATCTTACTTATTAAAACTTTCTAATCTTCTATCTTTTTATACTATCTTATTACATAACATCATTTCTTTTTTTATATATCTTTTCATTTTCTGACTCTTCTACTTATTCTTTTACTCATTTTTTGACACGCTTTCACTTATCTTCTTTCTTTATCTGACTTCTTCACTTATCTCCCTTCCTTACTTTTTTTATTGGTTCTTTTATAATATTGTTTCAATTTGAGTTTTTGATTGTCATTAGGCCGTTTTTCAATTCTAAATTTGTTTTATAATCCTATACTAAGCATTTATGTACGTGTCTTTATTTGAAAAATAAATTGAGGAATCAGAGTTTGTGTTCACTTTTGATCTTTCTGGGTACAATATCAGATTAACGAATTGATCTCAATTTTTTTTATTGTTTAATTAATTTTAAAATAATTTGTGCAGTCTCAAGGAAGAGTATTAGAAATTTAGAATTTATAAATTAAATTTAAAGGTTTACCAAAGGATACAATCAAAATATATTATGAAATTTGAGATTTTAAGACAAGATACTACAATTAAGTTCATTATTTTAACAATCATATTTTATTTTTTTTTAATATCGTTTTATATACTTATAAGTTATATTCAATGTTATATATTAGTTTTTATTTTTATATAAAAATATATCAAGTTGAAGATATGAATTAGGTTATTCAAAACTTCACAAAAAAATAGTTGAACTTTTGTTGAATGATAAAAATAATTATAAATAAAATAGTAAACAAAATAATAATTTTGATTATCAAAATCATGATAACAATTATGATTCTCAAACTTATGATAATAGGAATGAAATTACAAGGAAAAATAATTCTAATACTAAAAATATATATAATCCAAGTCAATGAGAAGATATTGATATGAAACTGAGATACTCATTAGTAGAAAAATATCTTATTAGAATAATTAATATAGATTTTTCAAAAGATAAATAATCAAGACACTTTTTTTTCATCATATTACATTTAAAAGATTAAACGAATTAATTTTATTATTTGTTGTAAAAGATATTTTAAAATAAAATTAATCATAATAATTTTAATATATAATTTTGCATCACAAAAAGTTTAAAAAATAAATTTTAAATAAGATATAAATATATTATTTTATACCTTTATCTTATGATCCGGTAAAAAGTAATTATTTTTCAAAATTATAAATATATTAATAATTTGTTTATTAGTAAATTAATAAAAAAAAATAACGTTACAGTTATAATTAGGTTATTGACTATGCCTTGGATTTAGCTAATAACTACTATTATATATAATAAACTATAACTTAACGTATAAGTTACGTGATCAAATATTTATCATATTTAGTTATATATCTAATACACAACTTTAAGATATATTATAATTTTTTGAATTTTAACTTTAGTTGACTAAAATATAGTTATTTTACTTTGTCTAATGGTTTACAAATTTGTATGAAATGAAACATAAACTTTAATTTTATTAAAATTCAAATTTTATATTTATCAAAAAATCAATTATATCTTTATTGAAAATTAAATTTTATTTTTATATAAAATGAAATGATATTTTTAATAAAATATAAAATTTTATCTTTATCAAAAATCAAATTCTATCTTTATCAAAAATCAAAAATTTTTTTTTATCAAAAATCAAATTGTATCTTTATCAAAATTTTATTTGATTTTTGTCATTAATTATTTAGATATTTTTTAACAAACTAAAAATACAAATTTTAATTCAAATAAAAATTTTATAATTTATTATAATTTTTCTTCCAATATCAATTTTAATACAAAAAAACCAATAAATTATTATAGTAAAATACAATCACAAAATCATAAAAAAATAAAAAGTAAAAAAAAATAATAATTATAATCAATGCACTGACTGTACATTAATTAAAGAATAAAAAAGATAAAAAAAGAAAACAAAAAAAAAAATATTTTAGGAATTAAAAAATAAAGAGTGCAAGGAAATAAATATATATTAAAAACTAAAAAAGTTAGAAAGTCATTAGATAAATTTAATACCATTTTTAAATAATGGTATAGATAATTATTAAAATAAAAGATATTATTAAATTATAAAAACTTTCATAAATAGTTAAGAATAAATATAAATAGTTTTATAATTATATTTTTGATAGTTTTATTTATTTTGTAGGTTATTTTTTTTATTATAAGTGGCTATTTTAGTTAAAGAAAACTAATTAGAGGATAAAATTATATGAATTTGTATACAGAGAAAATACAATCCTCTATTAATATTAATGATTATTATTTGTTATAGATTGATGAGGAAGTTAATAAAAAATAGATTTTATAAATTAGTTTATGAAAGTAATTTTAATTTATGAAGAATTTTTTTTTAATTTTATCATAACAGTATTTACATAATTTTTTTCATACACATTCTATATAATATGTTTAACTATAAGTATTCTTACAAGAAATATTAGGTTGATAATAAAGGTTTTATCTTTAATATAGAATCGATTTACATTCCTTCCAGTCTTCTTATATTCGATTTTGGTCTTGATTTTCAACAAACTCAACATTTGATCAGAATAGATCTTCGGATACGATTCTTAGTAAACTCGGTCTAAAATTCGTGCTGGAGAAAAAATACTAGTAAAGAGGCCAAGTTTAATAGATAATATCTACTTATGAAAGGTGTTGGTTTATTTATAATGATATTAGACTTATACACTATTTATTAAGACGTGAACTTATCCAACTTATCAGTCTTTCTTTCTTAACATGATGGTTAGTTTTAATTATCTTAATTAACACATTCTTCAATTCTTGAATATAGTAAATATATGTTGAAGTTTACATTTCCAACTCAACTTAATTTAGAAGAAGAGGTTAACAACGAAAACATTCTCGGTCAAAACTCCTAAAGAATAAAAAGTAAAAAACAGAAAAAATAATAATTTTAATTAATGTACTATAAATTAATTAAAGAATAAAAAAAAAAGTGTTATTTCAAAATTAAAAAATAAAGAATACTATAAAAAATAAAAAATACTATTAAGAAAAATAAAAAAAATACTACTTAGGAAAAAAAAAGTCAACTACCTGATTAAAAACTAAATACATATTAAAAACTAAAAAGGTTAGAAATTCATGGCTCAAATCTGTCTCTGCGTCTCTGAGTATTTATACTCTACCTTGCCTTGCCAGCCACCTTCCTCACCTGCAAAAGAATCATCAATGGCAAAGCGAATTCTCTGCATAACTTTTCTTCTCCTTTTTTCCTTCACGATTCTCACAGGTATGTTCTTAACATAACATCACAATCAGAATCTGTTCCCTTTCAAATTTAATTGTGGTTGGTAATAACATCTCAGCTATATATGCATGTCAATGTTGCAGAAGTGGAAGGGGCTAAGAAGTCATTTGGGTTATACGCTGCAAAAAAACTGTTCGTTTTCGGGGACTCCTATGTTGACACAGGGAATTTCGTCCATTCAGAATCCTACAAGCCTCCCAATGGAATGACTACTCCTGGTACTCCTGCAGGGAGATTCTGTGACGGCAACATCATCACCGATTACATTTGTAATACTCCTTTTTCACTCTCTCTGCATAACTTTCAATTTAAACAACACTCAGAATGGGTTAACAGGGCGTATTTGGATTTCAATCAGAGAAATTTCAGTATTAATTGCATGACTTTGCTCTAAGATTTTGCACACCAGATATTCATTCTTTTGATTCATTTGCTATTTGTTGTGTTCATAAGATGGATCCTTTCACTGAGACTATCCAATAGTTGAAAAACAAAACCTAACTTTACTATATAATTCTAATTTGTGTGCGTTGTTGTTGTATGAAATGTGTCAATTTTGGGTTTTATTTTGACTCATATCGTGTTGGTTGCAGCTTCCTTTCTGAAAATTTTATCTCCTACACCAAATGCGTTTAGAAATTCGTCTAATATGCAGTTTGGTATAAACTTTGCCTATGGAGGGACTGGTGTTTTCAACACTTCCATTAATGGACCAAACATGACTGCCCAAATTGACTCATTTGAGAAGCTAATCCAACAAAATATCCTTACCAAAATTGATCTTCAGTCCTCAATTGCTCTTGTCAATGCTGGTGCTAATGATTATACAAATGCATTAAAAACTGGGCGCTTTTTAGTAAGTGGTTAATTGTGTTCGTATTTTGGCACAGTTTCGTGTTCCTGTTGTCTCATTTTGCTATTTCATTCCAGTTAAATTAGAAACAGGCACTTTCATAAGGCCTATTTTGGTGCAGAAAATATTTTCTGTTGTTTATAAATAACTGTGAAGTTAAGTTTTATATCATTTTTACTTCTTTATGAATTTATATTTAAAGAATACAAACCTTTTTTTTTACCAAATGAGTCCATTTTCAGATGTTAACAACATTTTATATCCTTGTCTTTTACAGGAATTGCCAAAATTCATGGAATCTCTTGTGGAGCAAATGTCTGTAAATCTGAATCGCATTCACAGCTTAGGGATAAATAAGGTAGCAGTTGGGTTATTGCAACCAATTGGGTGTTTGCCTGCGTTAAATATTATATCTTTACGCACCAGCTGCATTGGCACTCTGAACTTAGTCTCCAAAGATCACAACAAAAAGCTGGTCGAAGCTATACAAAAACTCAACAACCAAGCAGGCAAATCAGTTTTCGTAACACTAGACCTCTACAACACCTTCCTCTCTACAATTGAAGTAATGCAGAAAGAGCGTGATGGTTAGTAGTTCTCATTCTGCTTTCACCAAAGCACTATACATGCCCAAAATTACAGAGCAGGCAATTTAATATTTATTTTTCAAAATTCTTTTCTTTTTATCTTAAACCATGCAGCTTAAAGAAATGCTAATTAACAACACGTTCTGTATTACTTGGTTATGTGGGAATTACAAAGTTAGACCCCTAATGAATAACACTATATTGAACTTTTACTCAATAATATATGTATGCAAGAATTTGATGCTACTCTAATCCTTATTTCCTGTTACACTAATCATGACAGATAACATAAATTGATTTTGTGCAAGGAATCACTTTCTGTTTGTTATAAAGAAACATTAGAATAAATGGTCTTGATGATGTCTCCTTCTTTTACATTATGCAGAGAACAAAACGCGGATGAATCCATTGCAGCCATGCTGTGACGTAAAGGATTTGGGAGATTCATGTGGAACTGTGGATGACAAAGGAGTAAAGAAATATACTTTATGTGAGAACCCGAGAGAGTCTTTCTTTTGGGACAATGTTCACCCTTCTCAGAATGGTTGGTCTGAAGTCTACTCATTGTTGGTTCCTTCTCTTGGCCAACTTACATAAAGAACTTATAATTAATATATACATTATCTTAGCATGCTGAACTTAATAAAACATCATTAAATTACATGTCTGTGTTATGGAGTGGTAATTCATGAAAATAAATATATAAATGATTGATATTATTTGAAGAGACAAGGCTCCTAAAGAGAAGATTCTGACCAGAATTCTTAGTCACTGGTGCTTTGTCATAATTATCAACTACTTTTAGCCATCAGTGACAGATGAATTGTTGTATTATTTTAATATGTAATATTTATTTAAAAATATTTAAATTTATAAAAGAGAAAGTTGGGAAAGTTTTCTGTAAGTTTTTCTAGAAAAGGAAAATACATTTTTGGCCTCCTCCAAACTCCACTTCAATTGCAGACAACAGTAAGAGGACAAAGCTTCACGTGACCAGCTATGTTTTTGAAAAAATTAATTCTATAAACTAGTGAAAACAAGTGTATTCACATCTTTATTTCATTAAAATATATAATTTTATTATTTCATAAGTAATTAATTGAAATAAATAAAATAATTTAATTTAATATATATCCATATTATATATATATATAAATATATTTATAAAAATAATATTGAAAAATCATTTAATTACCATTTAAAAATAAATTTTATCATAATTATTAAAATAAAAAATATTATTAAATTTATAAAAAATCATAAAAATAATTATAAATTTAATAATTTTTATAATTGTATTATATATATTTAATTGAGTTTAAAAATAGTTACACAAACTAAATATATACACTAAAAACGGCTATAAAATATAATCATCTTTATTAATACTTTTGAAATCACATGCGCGTATGTGTCTTCACATTTTTATTATATTAAAATATATAATTTATTATTTTTATAAATAATTAATTAAAAGTAAAAATAATACAATTTAAATATGTGTACAATTTGAAAAATAGTATTAAAAAATTAATATACCCTTATTTTTCAAAAGAAAGATTATTTAATTATTTTTGTTTTAGCTATTGAGATTTTTTATCACTATAGGTGCGTCCAAATAGAAGTTATCTTCTATTTACCAAGAATTCTATTATTTATAATTTTCCTACTCTCCCATAACAATATTCAAGTATCAGTATAAATAACAATCAATTATCCTTTCAACATGCATGCCTAAGTGAACATTCAAACATTCAATTGTTATTTATTGAGATATTTAACATGATGTATAACTAGTTGGAGTTTCTTATATATACTGGTGATTAGTTTTAATAACAATTTTGTTTCACCGGTGCAATTTTTTTGGATTTATCTTTTTACAATAAGTCTGGTGCCTAATTGAAGGGTTAATAGGCCCATTTCTGGATAAATGGGTTAGTCTTTGCACTTCCCCTTCTGCAAAGGGCAATTGTTTAATGCTTTTTGCACTACATCAAGTTTTCAAAATCTTAATTGTATCCTTAACAGTTTTATATAAAATGAGCAGTACATTGTTTTAACAATGGTATATTGTTAACTTTGATGGTGGCGGTGGGAGTAGGTGGTGTCACTTTCCTCTAGTGACTTATCACGAAGGAGTTTAGTTTGTTTTAGACATGAAAAAGGCAGTGTGTGTAAGTTTTGATTTTTTTTATTTTTTACGTTGAGATGTGTTACAAGCTTCTGAAAATTGAGTTTTGGAATAAACTTCTGGAATAAGTATTCTGAACCTCAATTTGGAGGATGTAAGGTATATTTCGGAATAGATATTCTGAAAGGTTAGTATCGACTTTCGAAAAGAACTTTTCCGAAGTTAGAGATGCTAGAGATGATTGTGTATTCCGAAAACATTTTTTTGAAAGTCAATAAATGATTTTTGAAAAATACTTTTTGAAAGTAAAAAAAATTTATTTTGGAAAACACTTTTCAAAAATCAAAAAATTCATGCTTTCCAGTAGTTAGGAAGGAGACAGATGCGGGAAGTAAATGATGGGTGCCTGAAACAACTATCTTTGCTAAAACTACCCTAGGCCTAGAAGAGTGAAATAAAAAATTATTTAATTATTTATTTTATTAAATAAACAATAAATTATTTTTTATTTATTACATGATAAAATTTGTCTAATTAAAATGTTGATGATACTAGATAAATTTATTAAATAACCATTTTTAAATAATGGTATAGATAATTATTAAAATAAAATATATTATTAAATTATAAAAAATTTCATAAATAGTAATTATAAGAATAAATATAAACATTTTTTATAATTATATTTTTGATAATTTTATTTATTTTGTAGGTTATTTTTTTTCATTATAAGTAGCTATTTTCGTTAAAGAAGATTAATTAGAGGATAAAATGATATGAATTTGTATGCACAGATAATACAATCCTTTATTAATATTAATGATTATTAATTGTTATAGATTGACCAAAATTTGATGAGTTTAATAAAAAATAGATTTTATAAATTAGTTTATGAAAGTAATTTTAATTTATGAAGAAATTAATTTAATTTTTTAAATTTTATCTTTTAAAAGTATTTACATAATGTTTTTCATACACATCCTATATCATATATCATAAGTCTAATTATAAGTGTTCCTACAAGGAATATTAGGTTGATAAAGAAAGATTTTATTTTTAATATGGAATTGACTTTGACTTTTTGAAGTGTCTTCTCGTACTCGATTTTGGCCTTGACATTCAGTAGACTCAACACTTGATCAAGAATAGGTTTTCGAGTAGTCAATTTTCAGTAAACTTGGTCTCGAATTCCTACTGGAGAGGGGCTACCAATAAAGAAGCCTTCGACTTAAGTCAATAAGTGTACATCCCACTTTAATGAATAATACCTTACCTGTAAAAGGTGTTGTTTTATTTATAAGAATGGTATTAGACTTATACACTATTCATTGAGACGTGTACTTATCAGCCTTTCTTAACTTGGTAGTTAGTGTTAATTATTTTAATTAACACATGCTCCAATTAGTCTTGTGTAGTAAATATATGTTCAAGTTTATATTTCCAACTAAGCTTGATTTAGAAGAAGAGGTTGACAATGAAAACATTCTCGGTCAAAACTCCTAAAACCTACTTCGCTTAGGTTTTTAATTAGACCTACATTACCATAAGCTTCAATCAAGATTTCACAATCATTTGTGCTAGTTAAAACTCGAATCTATATATATTTTTGAAAACTAATTTTTCATTTTAAAGCGAATAAAAAATGATAAAAAACAATTCTATACTACGATTTTATATTGTTTAGTTTGAAAAATGATAACACATTTCTAAGTTAACCAAATAAATGAGATCAAGTCATAGCATATAATTGATGCATATTTTTTTTTCTTCCAATTGTCTATCAACTACACAGAAATACACCAATAATGTATGTTGGTCGATTGTAATAAAATATAGTTTTAAGATAAAACAATAAAAGAGCTATTGTTTTATTTTCAATTTTAAAAATATTGTCAGGGATTATAAGTCTTTGCAACAATCAAACAAAAGGAAAACCCAAAATAGTTAGCGACTCATTTATTTTTTTATGAAAATATTTTATTTAAATAGAATAATAACAAAAATTAAACATAAAGAATATCTAAAGTTATCATATGATTTTTACAATGATCATTCATGATGTAACCTCTTCTACCTCTCATGTCCTTTCTTATTTTTCTCAAACTTTCACATACTTTAAGATGTGATTGCTCTCACAATAGTTGGGACAATAAACAATTCTATTCAATTAAAATTTTAAATATTTACTTTAAAGATCTTTTATTTTTTATTTTATTTTTATATTTTTATCATCAATTTTAGTGGAGTTAGTCGAAAAAAGTGATCATCTTAATTAGTTTTACAATTTACTGAATTTTTATTATGTTTGGATAACTTGCTCTAGATTCATAGATTTTGGATTATAATACTATTTGACTTTGAAGGAATTGTCTTGTAGATAAATATTTTAGGTAAGAGAAGTTAGTTTTAATCTTTTTGTAATACCATAGGTTACAAGATCTGGATGTAAAGGGGATGTGGTCCCAAGTTTCAATTATTATTTGATGAAATTGTTTAATTATTTGTTGTGTGAACATGTCAAAATGTATGGTTATGGATAACAATGTTTTGAGATAAATATCGCATGTTCATTATCATCTATTATCACTTAAATCCTAAGGTGTTTTGTAAATGTAAATGGACTATGAATCTACATTTTTCTAACAATGTTTTGAGATAAATGTCGCATGTTCATTATCATCTATTATCACTTAAATCCTAAGGTGTTTTGTAAATGTAAATGGACTATGAATCTACATTTTTCTTGTAACTTACATGTGGGTTGTGTACTGTGTAAGAGGAGAAGCTTTATATTGGAACACATTACTAATTTTGTCTACACTTGGTAGTTTTAAAGTAATAAAATTATTTAACAAATTTTTAGAGTATTGAATATTGATCACTTATTACTTATGTTTTACAAATGTTATTAACATTTAGAGACTGATGTGAAAGATCTTTTACTATTGAGGGCCTAGTGAGTATGGTCTTAAACCCTCTTCATAGACTACTTAATGTATTGTATGGAAGTGATATTCTATATTATTGTTTTTATGTTGAAAAGTTCTTCAATGTTAAGTATTGTGAATTGAATGGTAAGTATTGATAAGAATGGTGGAATGGGTATGAAATTGAGGTCATATATTTGAAATAATGTATGAGTTATTGTTTGATTGTGTATTAAGTATTGACATCTATGTTTTAACATAAATCCTCTAACTTCACTGACCATTTAAGTCATCTAAATTAAGATATCAGGTGGTGAAAAATTGATAAGGGAGTTCATGCATACTGTGACTACGGTATTGGATGTTTGGACTTATCCTGATTCTTTATATTAGATTCACTAATAATTTAAGCCTTGGATATTGGATTAGATGTTACACTAGTAGAAAAAGGGGCTTCTACGTCGTCAATATAATGTCGGTTAAACCCAAAATCGACGTTGTCAAAAACGCGGTGGCATTTTTGTAAATAAATCAACATTCATAACGTCGGTTAGACCAAAACCCATTAAACAAAACAACCGTTATGGATATATTAGTAAAAAGTAAAAATTCAAAATTTAAAAATTTTCAAATGGCGGGTGAGCACCACGTGGGTTAGGAACTACAAACCGACGTGATGTGTCCAACCATGACGTCATGGTCACGCTGAGTAAATTGAGGAAAAAGCTGTGTGAAATTAGGGTTTGCACCACGTCGGTTCTGGGCTTCTAACCGACGTGGTGGGCCATCATAATTAAAATTGGGGATTTCAGGCCATGCACCACGTCAGTTAGAAGCTCAGAACCGACATGGTGCTTCCAGCTTCACTGTTTTTACTTTTACACTTTGCCTCCCTCCCTCATTTTCACTCTTGTGCGCACGCTGCTGTTTCACAGTTCTCTCTCGCTCACATTGTCTTTTTCTCTCTCACGTATTCTCTCTTGCATTTTGTCTCACTTTCTTGCTCATACTTTCACTGGTACCTGGTATTCTCCCTCGCGTGTTGTTCCCCCCATCTCTCATTGTCTTTTGTGGTTTCATTCACTCCATTTTTGCATTTTTTGGTTTTGATAGATTTCGTTTGGGTTGATTCCGCTCACTAGTTTTGTTCTCACTATCTACAAGAGGTATGTTTTCTTATCTTTGTATGCTTCGAATGCTTTCTAGATGTGTGTATCATAGATTTAGGGTTTCAAAATTTTTTGGACGAAAAAACTTCAAATGACCATAACTTTTGATAGAAAACTCGGATTGAGACGCTCCAAAAATGAAAGTTTCTCGAAATTGCGTAATGAAGCTCTTTGGCCATCCCCAAAGGGGATTTGACAAATTTGTTTTTTCCAAAATTCCATTTTTTACCCTATTTTTTTAATTTTTTTGTATTTTTTTTCAATTTTTTAGATTTTAGCCTACTATTTCATCTATTTATACTTGTCAAAAAGTTGTGGAAATTGTTGTGGTTGTTGTTTGTATGTATTGGAGATTTATCAAAGCGATTCTGGAAAATTCTGATTTTTTTTTTTTAAAAACAGTCCTGTGACGTCGGTTGTGGGGCTTCCAACTGACGTCATAGAGTGAAGCACCACGTCGGTTTCCTAGTCTTAATCGACGTGATGGTGATCTTCACCATGTTGGTTGTTTAACCGACGTTATTTTTAGCAAGGGTGTTCGTGTTAGTTTTTGTATGGTTTCTTGTTCTGCTGTGGGATCAGCTGTGGTCTACTGTGAGTTGGAGTAAGACGTTTCTGAGTTATACAGTGGTCTCTGTATAACGTTACTTGTTGTGGGTTTCAGCAAGGGAGTTCTTAAAGCACACAGTGGATTCTGTGGTGTTTCTTGTTCTGTTGTAGGTTCAACAGGGGTTGGCTGCAGGGTGCAGTGTCTTCTTGCTGTAGGCAAGTGTTGTAAACTGGATCAGGTTGATCAGTTTAGTGAAATCCTTACTGTGTGTGAGGGATTGGACGTAGCCCGGTTGTTGGGTGAACCAGTATAAAAATCTACCGTATCCTGATTCTCTCTTGCTCTCTCTTTATAGTTCTTGCTAATTCTTGCTGATTTTCTTGAATTTTCAGAATTAAGTGAATCTTGCTAATTGAATAACTTCATTTTCTGAAAGTATTTTTAGTAACAACTTAAAATCATTTATTCCATGTTAACTCAGTCTAATCCAAACTGCTTTGAATCTGTTAATAACCAGTATATTAATTTCCTGTAAATTTGCAATTTTGCAATTTGCTGGGTTTACTGTTTACAAGTTTATTTTTCCAGAAAACCAAATCTCTAACTGTTGTTGGTTAAAGACTGTTTTTAATACATTTAACAAAGTTTATAGTGTTTAACAAAACGGTTTTTAACCAGTCAAGCTTGATAAACTTGAAGTTGATCAGTACTTTCTGTGTGGTTAAGTTCTATTCTGTTTTTGTGCAGTAAACTAAATCGCTTCCGTACTTACATTTAAATCTTGATAAGATTGTTTGATTTACTGCATTGTACTGTAAGTGAATTGTATTCTGTTTACTGTTTCATTCTACTGCTTTCACAGTAAAGTCAATAAAGATCCAGTTTATTAAATGAATTTGAATTTTATTAAAAGGTCAACTAATTTTTTGGAAAAGATTTTGAAATCCAATTCACCCCTTTTGTATTTCAGCCAAAACAGTTTCTTTCAATTGTATTATGTAAAGTATTATGTAAAGAAGCATACATATGTGTTTCTAAATGACATTTGAAGAAAACTAAAAATTTTCTTATTTTATAAATATACATATATAATAAAAACTTTCTAATATTAAATTTTACTGTGTTACACAGGATAGTCAAACAGGACATATAATCAAAATTACTATCACTATAATAACTTATGTTATTAGAATATTTTTGTTTTAGACAAAATCTATAGCATAGGAAAGAAATTTAATTATTATAATTAATTAAACATTTAATACTTTCATAATAATAAACAAATAGTAAAGAAATTTAAAATATTTATTCTTTATAATTGTTAAAATGAGTGTGTTTATGAGTTGGACGTAACTTACCTAACATATAATCTAAAATATATTAATATGACTAAAGTCATTATAAGTTGATGGATTAAATGATTTCACATAAATTTTGAAATAATTAATTTTACAATAAATAATTAAAAGATATTTTTTTTTATTTTTTTATAGATTTAACAAAATATAATACTTGAAATGAAGATTTCATAATTAAAAATAAAAAATTTAATATAATACACAATTTATAATAAATTAAAAAATAAAAAATGTTACACAATCACTTCAAAATCTTAATAAGCTTTAAATTTTAATTTAATATTATTTTTATAATTAAGTAAATTTTTTCTTTTATTTACGTGAGTTGATGGGTCAACTCAAATACTCAGATTGGCAAAAGTAAAAAAAAAAAAGATGTAATTTTTTTCATTTTTTTTATAGAATATGTGTAATTTTTTTCTTACAAAAATGGATAAGTTGTATTATGAAAACACGACTTTAAGTGAAGGAGTCGTGTCATCGTAACACGACTTTAAATAAACGGGTAATAAAAGAAAAATAGAACTAAAGTCGTGCTAACGTGACACGACTTCAATGGAAAAAATAGAACTGAACACAAGTTTATTTGTGCTCTCACTTTTTTCTCTCTCTTCAAGCAAGCAGAAAATTAAAATATTCCTTGTCTTCTAATATCAAATTGGTATTAGAGTTATGACGAGTGTAACCAATAATCTGCCACTGCCCTGAGTGACAAAGATAACAAATTATGATAATTGGAGCATCCAAATGAAAGTATTTCTTGGATTTCAAGATGCATGAGAGGTGATGCAAGAAGGTTTTGAAGAACCAGAAAATATACTACGAGATATACTGCGGCATAAAACAAAATGTTGAAAGAGAGACACAACACGATTTCAGTTCTATTTTTTTTACTGAAGTCATGTTACGTTAACACAACTTCAGTTGTATTTTTTCACTGGAATTGTGTCAAACTAACACGACTTTTTCAATTAAAATTGTGTCTTCTTGACACAATTTATCTATTTTCATAAAAAAAAATTTACACATCTTTCTTAATAAATAAAAAAAAAATCACCTCTTTCATACTTTTGTCCCGTTAGAAACAAGTCTAATCCAATTTTTCAATTATTTTTATTTTTTACTTCGCGTAATTCCAATATGTAATAGACTAAATTGATTCATAAATTTGAACTTATTTTCCAGCTCTACGACAATTTATCTTCTCTTCTATCTTAACACCATATGACGTACTCAAATCTTAAGAAATGTATACACTCTATAACTTAGAAAGAACACCAACTAAATATGTTTTCTTAAAGTAATAATATTTTTTATGAAATAAAGTTTAAATAGTTAATTTTTTATATTTATAGCTTTTTAGTTAATTAATAAAGTATTCACTCAAATAATAAATATAAGATTATTTTGACCTAAAAATCTCAATATATAAAGCTACAATTTTAGTTCTTAAAATTGTGCAACATTTTCTAGTAGTTTCTAAGATTTAAAACAAGTGTGAAATTCATCTTTGATATTGAAATCTGTTAGTTACAGTAGTCCTTGCCAGTAGTTCTTTTAGAGGCCATACTGATATTAAGTTACAAAATTTAGGGATAATAATAATAATAATATATTGTACATGTAAGAAAGTAGAATGACAATAATTTTAATTTTAGGTATTTATTTGATATTTTTTCTATTTTAAAAGTTATTATCACAAAGCTTAACAATTTTAACAACTAAAATGATAATGAGAAGATAATTTAAGATTTAACTATAAATTAACTTTCATGATCGGTCCCATCATGTTATTAATTTTAAGTCATTCACAATAGAGGCTAAACGATAACATTATTGGTTGATAAAGAGAAGACTGAAAAAAGAAAAAAGAGATAATGTTACACAATCCGTTCAGAAAATGATTCTTTAACGAAGAATAAGAAAATCGAAAACCCAATTGAAGTGATCCAATAAAAAAAAATTAATTAGGTTTTGTTTAAGAAGCTTTCAACAATAAATAACAATGACTAATATTAACAACAAATCTAATACTTGGACGACATGTATACCACTCTAATACACTCATGGCTCAACACTCTTAACCAATAACTTTTCATAATTATTTACTAAATACTTTGACTAATTGTATATTTATGTAAGTTGAGTTTTATTTAATGCAATACACTCAATTATAATTAGATTATTAACTATGTCTTGGATTGAGCTATAATATAATAATTTATAACTTAGTGTAAAAGTTATTTGATCAAATATTTATCATGTTTAGTTATATATCTAAAAAAAACTTCAAGATATATTGTAAAATTTTTGAATTTTAACTTTAGTTGTGTAAAATATAGTATTAATAAATACAACAAACAATGCCATCCATTTTTATAAATATATATTTATATATGTTCAAAGAGACTAAAACAATAACAATGTAAAGAAAATGAACTCAAATTAAATATTGAGTGATGAAGCAATGAATCAACACACCTTGCTGTATATATTAAGTTTTAAATGGTGAATTTGATGTAAAAATAATGAGACAAAAGTTAAGATGAACTATAAATTGTGTGAAAGCGACATAGAAAATATATGACAAATAAAAAATAATAAGAAAGATGATAACGTTTTTATTAATAGTTTGTAAACTTAACTAAAATTTTGAAAATTTTTCCAGAGACTAAAATGACAATAAGTAATTAGATTTAAGAAATAAATTGAAAATATCATATTATAAACATTATAATACTTAAAAAAAACTTTCATATTAAATTGTCACTCGCATATTTCCCATATTAGTATGCAGCGATTCATATAATTTTCGTATACAATTTCAATTATAATGTAAACAGCTAGAACCTATCACATGAAATGTAACGTTAATACCTGTCTTAAATAAGACGTAACGCAAGATTAAAACATATATAACTAACGTTGACTTTAATATTTTCAATGATAATGAAATTTAGTAAATTTTTATAGTTTTTTAATAAATATATTGTTTTAAAGAATTAAACATGAGATATTTTAAGTGACAAATTTGTTGATTTACCTAAACATATAAAATGAAGAATCCAAAACATGCTCGTATGCAGCATGTAAAATGTCACCTAAAACCTTTCTATGAGATATTCTGCATTCTGATTGTAGATTTTTAGTGTTGTTAAATAATGTCAAATCTATATAAATTAAATTCATTATTTTGCAATTTGGACGGATTAAGTTTTCATCTTCTTTTATTTTATTTTTTAAAGGGACAACACATAGTTTCAGCTAAACAATCTCTTCTGAAAAAAAGACGAGCAGTAAATTTTTTTAGCCACAACATTCTTTATTTTTCATTGTTTTCTAATTTCCTCTTTTATGTTTATTCGATTACGTCCATTCCTTAATATAGTATACATTCATTCGTCCAATAAAATATTTAAATTTATTTATGAGATATATTAAAGTTAATAAATTTTATAAATATAGTTGAGTTTTCTCTTAATGACTTATTGGAAATGTTATTTATATCTTACTCTTGAAGTTCTAGATAAAGAGACCTGTAAATAAACCGTATTAACTACTACTCTATTATTATCAATTATGAGAATATAAACATTAGACATTTAGATTAGTACGTTAATTATAAGAATGAATAAGCATTGAAAGTTTAGATGGTGAAGAAAAAATTGAAAATAACTCAAAACATAAAAAAAAAAAAAAAAAAAAAAAAAAAAAAAAAAAAAAAAAAAAAAAAGCTATGCTGCTAAGAAAAAAAATGACTTTTTAATTACAATAAAATAACTATGTATTCTTGAAAGTCACATCAACCATAACAATTTATAAAAATAAAAAAAAATAAAAAAAATCCCAATCCTTATCCAATTCACATAAAAATATCTTCTAAACCATTAAATATTTGAAAAAAAAAAAAAAAAAACTTTGATACCAGATTGTCACTAGTCATATTTCCCATATTTGTATGAAGCGATTCATATCATTCTCCTCTACAATATCAATTATAATGTAAACTGATAGAACCTGCAATATAAAACGTAACGTTAGAACCTATCTTAAATAAGACGTAACGCAAGATATAAAATATAGCTTTAACGAACGTTAACTTTAATCATAGTTTTTTTAAATAAATATATTGTTTTCAACAATTAAACATGAAATATTTTAAGTGACGAATTTGTTGATTTACCTAAACATGTAAAATGAAGAATCCAAAGACATCCTCACATCCATATGTAAAATGTCACCTTAAATCTCCCTATGAGAGATTCTGCATTCTGAATTTAGATTCATAGTGTTGTTAAATTATGCCAAATATATATAAATTAAATCCATTGTTTTGCAATTTGGATTGATTAAGTTTCTGTCTTTTTTAATTTACTTTTTAAAGGGATAACACAATAATTTCAGTTAACAAACACATACATTTCGTAAACTAACGCAAGAGTAAAATTTTGAAATAATACAAAAATTCATCTAATATCTAATTTTTCATTTAAGGGATTTTTCAATAAAAGTCAGATCGTATAATAATATAAAAAAAAAAATATTAAGCATTAAATCTCACGGTCACAAAGCCGGGTTGTTGGGATTGATGTGGAGAAGTTCTCAAACTTCCCTATTATTAACTATTAAATAGTTATGCTATTGATTGCCAATAATTAATCCTCAAAAAATCATTGAATGATATTTAAAAAGAAATCAATGAATGTAAAACCATTTTGACCCACTCTCTACGAGGAAGTTGACATATTTTTCTAAAAAAAATTATAACTTTTTATGATTAGGAAATAATTTATATTTTATCAATTATTATAAATATTTAAATTTTAGACACTTTTAAATATTATTTTATATAATTTTTTAAGATATTAAATAATTATTAAGATATTGTTACTTTTCTTTTATTTCATTACTTATTATACTTAAACTAGATCAATGACATTTAAATATTGTTATTTTCTCAGTAAATTATTAAATGGTTGATAGAGTTATTAAAATTTTATGTTTTAGTTTAGATTAATGTGGAGAAGTTCTCCAAATTTTTATTATTAACTATTAAATATTTATGTTATTAATTACCAATAATTAATGTATAACAACCCAAAAAATTTAAAATATTTGTCATTTAACTCTTATCTTATATATAAATAAAATATAATTTCAAACCACAAAATATTTAATGTATAAAAAAAAGAATAAAGAAAAAAAAATTTTAAAAAAATTATTATTATGTTTTAGCTTGAACCAGAAATCCCTAGCCTGAACAAAAATGGTCTAGAGAGTACTTTACTTCTAGTGATATTTTTGCTTGAGCTTTGCTCGATTGGGCGAAAAGCTACTCGCTTAAACGAAAAATATTCCAGAACACCCTATTTTGTGTACGAAGAGCTCTAGGCGAGTTGTATCTCGCTTAAGCGTGACTTGCAAAGTGAACTTTTCTACAAATTTCACTTAAGCAATGTTATCAGAAAATGATTCCCCAACTAAACTAACTTTTGTCTCCTACCAAGCATAGTATTAATATGCGTAAGGTTCAAAGTACTACATAAAGTGTGTTTTATGTACATGACAAAAAGGAAGACAATCACAACATTACAGTTCATAACACAATAAAACAAAACAAGCAAGGATAAGCTAGTGAAACAATGTTTCCAGCTTATAAGAGTGAAAAGAATTAAAGTGAATATATTTAAAAATTTAAATATCAATTCTCAAGTCAAATACAACTAAGTTTGACATTCAATCACAAACTTTCATATTCTATTCCAAATTCATTGACCTCATAATGATTCATTTGCAATCACTATTCCAAATTCATTGGCCTCATAATGATATTCTTCTTTCAATCCCCAGTAATCTGATCTCATTTCAATCATTATTGTAAAAGGATTAATCATTCAGTCATACCAATAATCATATCATTTCAACCATGCTAAAGCTACTGTAGGACTTGATCAGATCCTGAAACAGATGATTTATAGAGAGAGAGTGAAAATAAAAGAAAAAAAAAAGAGATATAAAAGAGGGGGAAGAGAGAAAAAGTTACGAGTGAGTGTTTTGATCTTATCTTTACATTGAGAGAGTTACCTAGTGTCTATAAAATCATTGAATGATATTTAAAAAAAAAATTGAATATATAACCGTTTTGGTCCATTGCGAGGAAGTTCAAATATTTTCCTAGAAAAAATGATAATTTTTTATGAGTATAAAATAATAAATAGTTTATCAATTATAATAAATACCTAACTTCTAGACACTCTTAAATGTTATTTTATACAAATTTTTAAGATATTGATTAATTATTAAGATATTATTATTATTTTTATTTCGTAACCTATTATATTGAAGTAGATAAATGATACTTAAATGTTATTATTTTTTCAGTAAGTTATAGTGAGTTATCAAAATTTTATTTTTTAATTTAAATTGATGTGAGAGGTTGTAAACTTCTTATAATTAACTATTAAATATTTTATTATTTACCAATAATTAATGCACATAAATTCATTGAATGATATTTATAAAAAGAAATCAGTGAATGTATAACGCCCATTCTCTGTGAACAAGTTGTTATATTTTCCTAGAAAAAATGATAATTAATTAATAGTTTATCAGTTATGATAAATATTTAAATTCTAAACACTTTTAAATTTCTATTTTATATAAGTTTTAAGATATTGATTAATTATTAAGGTATTATTATTTTTATGTTGTTTCATTACCTGTCATACTTGAACTAGATAAACGACAAGGATATTATTATCTTCGCAGCAATACCCCAAATAAATAGAATTACCTGATTAGAAAAAAAATAAATATTAAAAAATTTAAAATGAATAAACTAAAAAGGTTAGAAATTCATGGCTTAAATCTGTCTCTGCCTCTCTGAGTATTTATACTTTACCTTGCCTTGCCAGCCACCTTCATCACCTGCAAAAAGAATCATCAATGGCAAAGCGAATTCTCTGCTTAACTTTTGTTCTCCTTTTTCCCTTCACGATTCTCACAGGTATGTTCTTAACATAACATCACAATCAGAATCTGTTCCCTTTCAAATTTAATAGTGGTTGATTAGTCACATCACAGCTTTTTGCATGTCAATGTTGCAGAAGTGGAAGGGGCTAAAAAGACATTTGGGTTATACGCTGCAAAAAAACTGTTCGTTTTCGGAGACTCCTATGTTGACACAGGGAATTTCGTCCATTCAGAATCCTACAAGCCTCCCAATGGAATGACTTTTCCTGGTACTCCTGCAGGGAGATTCTGTGACGGCAGAATCATCACTGATTACATTTGTAATACTCCTTTTTCACTCTCTCTGCATAACTTTCAATTTAGCAACACTCAGAAAGGGTTAACAGGGCATATTTGGATTTCAATCAGAGAAATTTCAGTATTAATTGCATGACTTTTGATTCATTTGCTATTTGTTGTGTTCATTCATCAGATGGATCCTTTCACTTAGACTACCCAATTGTTGAAAAACAAAACCTAACTTTACTATGTAATTTTAATTTGTGTGCATTGTTGTTGTATGAAAATGTGTTAATTTTGGGGTGTGTTTTATTTTGACTGATATGGTGTTGGTTGCAGCTTCCTTTCTGAAAATTGAATCTCCTACACCAAATGCGTTTAGAAATTCCTCTAATATGCAGTTTGGTATAAACTTTGCCTATGGAGGGACTGGTATTTTCAACACTTCCATTAATGGACCAAACATGACTGCCCAAATTGACTCATTTCAGAAGCTAATCCAACAAAATATCCTTACCAAAATTGATCTTCAGTCCTCAATTGCTCTCGTCAATGCTGGTGCTAATGACTATACAAATGCATTAAAAACTGGGCGTTTTTTAGTAAGTGGTTAATTGTGTTTGTATTTTGGCACAGTTTCGTGTTCCTGTTGTCTCATTTTGCTATGTGATTCCAGTTAAATTAGAAACAGGCAGTTCCACAAGGCCTGTTTTGGTGGAGAAAATGTTTTTTGTTGTTTATAAGTGACTATGAAGTTAAGTTTTATATCATTTTTACTTCTTTATGAATTTATATTTAAAGAATACAAACCTTTTTTTTACCAAATGAGTCCATTTTCAGATGTTAACAACATTTTCTATCCTTGTCTTTTACAGGAATTGCCATTATTCATTGAATCTCTTGTGGAGCAAATGTCTGTAAATCTGAATCGCATTCACAGCTTAGGGATAAATAAGGTAGCAGTTGGGTTATTGCAACCAATTGGGTGTTTGCCTGCGGTAAATATTATATCTTTCCGAACCAGCTGCATTGGCCTTTTGAACTTAGTCTCCAAAGATCACAACAAAAAGCTGCTCGAAGCTATACAGAAACTCAACAACCAAGCAGGCAAATCAGTTTTCGTAACACTAGACCTCTACAGCACCTTCCTCTCTAAAATTGAAGAAATGCAGAAAGAGCATGATGGTTAGTTCTCATTCTGCTTTTACCAAAACTATACATGCCCAAAATTACAGAGAAGACAATTCAATATTTCTTTTTCAAAGTTCTTTCCTTTTCTTTTTATCTTAAACCATGCCACTTAAAGAAATGCTAATTAACAACACGTTCTGTATTATTTGGTTATGTGGGAATTACAAAGTTAGATCCCTAATGAATAACACTATATTGAATTTTTACTCAATAATATATGTATGCAAGAATTTGATGCTACTCTAATCCTTATTTCCTGTTACACTAATCATGACAGATAACATAAATTGATTTTGTGTAAGGAATCACTTTCTGTTTGTTATAAAGAAACATTAGAATAAATGGTCTTGATGATGTCTCCTTCTTTTACATTATGCAGAAAACAAAACGCGGTTGAATCCATTGCATCCATGCTGTGACGTAAAGGATTTGGGAGATTCATGTGGAACTGTAAATGACAAAGGAGAAAAGAAATATACTTTATGTGAGAACCCGAGAGAGTCTTTTTTTTGGGACAATGTTCACCTTTCTCAGAATGGTTGGTCTAGAGTCTACTCATTGTTGGTTCCTTCTCTTGGCCAACTTACACAAAGAACTTATAATTAATTTAGACATTATTTTAGCGTGCTGAATTTAGTAAAACATTATTAACTTACATGTCTGTGTTATGGAGTGGTAGATCATGAAAATAAATATATAAATGATTGATACTATTTGAAGAGACAAGGCTTCTAAACAGAAGACTGTGACCAGAATTCTTAGTTACTGGTGATTATCAACTACTTTTAGCCATCAGTAACAGGGGAGTTGTTGTATTATTTTAATATGTAATATTTATTTGAAAGTATTTAAATTTATAAAAGAGAGTTCCGAAAGTTTTCTGTAGTGTAGGTTTCTATAACGTTTTGGCGCCTTCCTTCTCCAAACTCCACTTTAATTGCAGACAACCGTAAGAGACAGCTTCACTTAAAATATATAATTTTATTATTTCATAAGTAATTAATTGAAACAAATAAAATAATTTAATTTAATATATATCCGTATTATATATAAATATATTTATAAAATAATATTCAAAAATCATGTAATTACCATTTAAAAGAAAGATTATTTAATTATTCTAAAATAAAGAGATCTTATTTGATTATTTATTTTAATAAATAAATAAATTATTAAGAGAAAAAATTATCCAATTAAAAGATAATACTAAAAGAAATTACGTCACATGTTTCTATTATAGCATAGATTAGGAGAAATACATGTTTGTCCACTTCTTTTTATGATTACAGGAAATAAAAAAATAATTCTTATCATAATTATTAAAATAAAAAAATATTATTAAATTTATAAAAATCATAAAAATAATTATAAAATAAATAATTTTTATAATTTTATTATAGATATTTAATTGAGTTTAAAAATAGTTACACAACCTAGAAAGTAAAGTAATAAAACAAGTTATATTGATAAAAGTAAAATTAATAATAAATATATACACTAAAAACGGTTATCAAATATAATCTTCTTTATTAATACTTTTGAAATCACATGAGCGGATGTGTCTTCACATATTTATTATATTAAAATATATAATTTATTATTTTTATAAATAATTAATTAAAATTAAAAAAATAATACAATTTAAAATTAGTGTACAATTTAAAAAATAGTATTAAAAAATTAATGTACCCTTATTTTTCGAAAGAAAGATTATTTAATTATTTTTTGTACCGCTCAGATATTTTATCACTATTTAAATAGAAGCTGACCTTTATTTATTAAGAACTCTATTATTTATAATCTCCCCACTTTCCAATAACAATATTTAAGTATAGAATAATAATCAATTAATCTTTCAACTGAACATTTAATTATTATTTACCGAAGATATTTAATTTGAGGTATAATTAATTGGAGTTTCTTATAAATATTTGAGATTACTTTTAATAACAATTCACCTTTGTTGCACGGCTGAAAGTTTTTTTGGATTTAAGTTTAGTACAATAAGGCTTATGTGTAATAGAAAGGTTAATAGATCTATATTGCTCTTGTTATTTTTGGATAAATGAATTAGTTTTGTATTTTTCTTTTTTTAAGGAAAATGACTTCTTGCACCTTATCAAATATTTCCTGCACCGCATCAATTTTTCAAAATCTCAAATATGTTTTTGACAGTTTTATATAAAAAGAATAATGCATTATAGTTGACCATGCTTCATGTGTACTTGAGAGTTTTATATAAAAAAGAGTAGAGACGATGCTTCATTGTCAACTCTAGTGGCAAAGAGTAGGTGGTGACACTTTCTCTAGTCACTTGTTACATGTTTTAGAAGAGTTTAAGTTGTTTTAGAGATAAGAAATGACAATGTGAATAAGTTTTGATTTTATTTTATTTTTTTACATTAAGATAAGTTATAGGCTTTCAAAAATTGGGCTTCGGTAGAAACTTTGAGAATAAGTATTCTGAAAGTTAATTTGAAAGTGAAAGAGTGTATGTTAAAAAAGATTTTTCGAAAGTTAAAAAATGCATTTTAAAAAATGCTTTTCAGAAAATAGTAGATATTTCTGTCTTTTTGTGTTAGTAATAGGGTGCAGGAAGTAAATGATGGGTCTGTCCTTGTTAAGACTACCCAAGCCCAGAAGAGTGAAATAAAAAATTATTTAATTATTTATTTTATTAAATAAATAATGAATTATTTTTTATTTATTATAGGATGAAATTGTCTAATTAAAATGTTGATGATACCTAATAAATTTATTAAATATATCATTTTTAAATAATGGTATAGATAATTATTAAAATAAAAGATATTATTAAATTATAAAAACTTTCATAAATAGTAATTATAAGAATAAATATAAATATTTTTTATAATTTTATTATTGGTAGTTTTATTTATTTTGTAGGTTATTTTTTTAATGTAAGTAGCTATTTAAGTTAAAAAAAGGATTAAGTAGAGGATAAAATGATATGAATTTGTATACACATAAAATACAATCCTTTATTAATATTAATGATTATTAATTGTTATAGATTGACTAAATTTTGACGAAGTTAATAAAAAATAGATTTTGTAAATTAGTTCATGAAAATTATTTTAATTTATGTAGATTACTAATGGATTTTGCCTGCTAGTAAATCCAATTTTTTTTATTTTTATTTCAAGATGTTAATCAATTATTTTTAAAATTGGAAAAATAGTACTAACCTTTTTTTTTACGTGACAATAGAATATTTTCGCATTGTAATTAATGCATAAAACACATTAATTAATTTTATTTTTTAAATTTTATCTTAAAATATTTACATATTTTTTCGCATCTTATATAGTATGTCTTATTATAAGTATTTCTGTAAGAAATATTAAGTTGATAAAGAAATATTTTATCAATGTGGAACCCGACTTTAACTTTTTAAAATGTCATTTTATATTTGGTTTGTGTATTGATTTTGGCCTCGACATTCAACAGTCTCAACACTTAATTAGTAATATAAATTTTTCAATAGTTAATTTTTATAAACTTATTCTAGATTTCTTACTAAAGAGGAGAAGAGGGTTTCCACATCAAGTCATTAAATATATATGTCAAATTTAATAGATAGTATCATACTTATGGAAGGTATTTCTCTATTTATAGGAATGATGGTATTCCTCTATTTATAGGGATGATATTATACTTATATACCATTTATTGAGATCACAACTTATCATCTTTTTTAGCCATAGTTAATATTAATTATCTTAATTAATACATGTTCATGTTTCAAACTCAGCTTGATTTAGAAGGAGAGGTCGGCAACGAAAAATCTATATATCCTTTTTGAAGACTAATTTTTCATTTCAAAATGAATACAAAAATATAAGAGTCATAAATTACGATTTTATATTGTTTAGTTGAAAATGATAATACATTTTCGAAGTTAACCAAAGAAAGAAATGAGATAAAACAATTCATAAAATATGATTGAGGTATATCTTTTTATTTTCTTCCATTTGTCTATTAAGTCAACAGAAATACACCAATAATGTATCTTGGTCGATTGTAATAAAGTATAGTTTTAAGAAAAAACAATAAAAGAGTTATAGTTTTATTTTCAATTTTAAAAATATTGGTAAGGATTACAAGTCTTTGCAACAATTAGAGGACTTCTTCCTGCACCTCCCATAATTTCTTGGGCACCTCCATACATTTAAATATTTTCCAAACTACCCCTCATATTTTATAGTACAGACAAATATATCCTTCCCAACCCTATATCTCTACACTTCTATAACCCTATATCTCTACATTTCCATACATGCTTCCACCTTCATTCAGTTCATTATGTATAATAAGTGGTATAATAAGCAACACAACAACAATGGTACAGATAAGACAAAAAAACGAGTCAAAAAAAAAAAAAAATTCTAAGAATCCAAGACGTAGGGTTTTTATATGTTCTGGTACGTAATGCGATTTGTGAAACGAAATGCACCAATCATTTAAGTAAATATTTGCTACCATGAGCAGAAGCAATTACCCATGAAGTCAGCGTGCTTGGGTTGTTATGGCGATTAGAACGCTTAACCAACGAGACAATTTTTGATGGTATTCTTTTAGCTTCTGGTCCGTTCGAGAAGTTATTTCCACATCCGGAAATAACTTTTGGAATATATCATTTCAAAAATATTATAAAGATATATTTTTAAAATTTTGGAATAGTCTATGTGAAAAATTATTTTTAAAATAACTTTCAAAATAAATCATTCCACAAATAATACGGAGGTGTATTTTTAGGTTTTGAAATGGACAATTTCGAAGATTATTATAGGATTTGAAAATAATTTTCAAAATAGACCATTATAAAAGTAGTAACTGAGATGTATTTTTTTAAGTTTCTAGAATGGACTATTTTGAAAGTTGTTTCTAGATTTGGAAGTCAAATTATATTTTCGGAATGTAAAATTTAGCTTTCGAAATGGATTGTTTCGGAAGTTAAATTTTACGTTTAGAAATAGGTTGTTCCGAATTTCAAAACATATACAATAATATACATAGGGGAATAAGGATCTTTTCAAATAGGGTAGATATGGAATTTTTTAAATGTATGGAGGTACTGCAAGAAACTATGGAGGTGTAGAAGAAGTCGTCCAACAATCAAATAAAAAGGAAAATCCAAAGTAATTACCGTTAGCAACTCATTTATTTCTTTATGAAAATATTTTATTTTATATAGAATAATAGCAAAAGTTAAACTTAAAGAATATCAAAGTATTGTGAAAGTCGAGATGGAAACATCAGGAATATCAAATAAGAATGAGACAAGAGTTTGACCCACGCAAGGAAATGACACCACTTTCAACCCAAAACCTTAATGCATTAGGTTTGTGGGTCTTTCTTTCTTAGATGTTGTTCAATTTTCTCATTTCTACTCAATGTGAAACTTATACTCACACTTGGATGCCTAACAATCTCTCCCTCAAGTGAGAGTCTCTCTTCCACATTGGTACACTCCCCTTGGATGCCTAACAATCTCTCCCTCAAGTGAGAGTCCCTCTTCTACATTGGTACACTCCTCCTCGAGTGGAAACGAGTAACTTACTCACAAACAACCATCGACTTTCATACCACTTGTTGGAAAAATTCGAGGGGGGAAACACCGGAAAAACAAACAAGAATGAGATAAGAGCCAGAGTCACACAAGGGAATGTCACCACATTTAACCCAAAACCTTAGGGCATTAGGTTTGTGGGTCTTCTTTCTTATATGTTGCTCAACTTTCTCATTTCTACTCAATGTGTGACTTAGACTCATACTTAAATACCTAATACAAAGTTCTCATCATATTAAGTATGATTTCTGTAATGATCATTCGTGATGTAACTATTGATGGAATCACATAATGAAAGCAATAAGATTCACTTTTATCAAAATAATATGGAAACACCCACTGTTCAAAACAATATGGAAGTGATATTCTATATTATTTTTTATGTTGAAAAGGTTCTTGAATGCATGTATTGTGAATTGAATGGTAAGTAGTGATGAGAATGGTGGAATGTGTATGAAATTGAGGTCATACATTTGGGATAGTGTATGAGTTATTGTTTGATTATGTATTAAGTATTGACATATATGTTTTAACAGATATCCTTTAACTTCACTGATAATCTAAGTCATGTAGACAAAGATATCAAGTGATGAGAAACTGATAAGGGAGTTCATACACATTGTGATCACTGGTAATCTCACGGTATTAGATGTTTATATTTACTCTGATTCTTTTTCTTAGATTCACTAATAATATCTTATAATAGCCAACTTAATACGAGTCACGATAAGTCCATAAATGACCTATGTGTTTGATGTATGTTATATAACATATAAATTCATGTGATGCTTGATATTAGTATTTAGAATGTGGTAGTTTATATATATATATATATATATATATATATATATATATATATATATATATATATATATATATTTGAATGGTTGATAGTTGATATATGAATTATCAATATAATTATTTCATTTTACTTATATTATTATAATATGTCAAAATTTCTTTTACACTAGCTTATTCTTGTTTTGCTTGTTATAATGACTATATTATGTACACATGGGTATATATATAAATAAATAAAAGAGAACTAAAATTTTTCTTATTTTATAAATATATGTATTTATATATATATATATATATAATATAAATTAATAAGTTTATATCTAGTCTGAAAATAAATTTTACTGAGTTACACATGATAGCCAAACAGAACATATAACAAAAATTACTATCACTATAATAACTTATTTTATTAGAATAATTTTGTTCTAGACAAAATCTATAGCATAGTCCAACGAGAAGTTGATAAACAAACTATTATAATTAATTAAACATTTGATATTTTCATAATAATAAACAAAATAGTAAAGAAATTTAGAATATTTATTCCTTATAATTGTTAAAATGAGTGTGTTTATTAGTTGGACGTAACTTACTTAAAATATAATCTAAAAAATATTAATATCACTAAAGCCATTCTAAGTTGATGGATTAAATGATTTCACATAAATTTTGAAATAATTACTTTTACAATAAATAATTAAAAGATATTTTTAAATTTTTTATAGATTTAACAAAATATAATACTTGAAATTAAAATTTCATAACTAAAAATTTAATATAATACGCAATTTATAATAAATTAAAAAATTAGAAATGTTACACAAATTCACTTCAAAATCTTAATAAACTTTAAATTTTAATTTAATATTATTTTTATAATTAAGTAATTTTTTTTATACGTGAGTTGATGGGTCAACTCAAGTACTCCGGATTGGAAACAAGTATAGTCCAATTTTTCAATTATTTTTTATTTTTGACTTAGCGTAATTCAAATATGTAATAGACTAAATTGATTCATAAATTTGAATTTTTTTTTCGGCTCTACTACAACTACTACAAACTCATTATTATAATGAATATTTTAATTTAAATAAGACAACAGATTATCTTTAGTAAAAAAATTATTCTATCAACTTAAAGCATTTAATAATCTCACTAATTTTGATCTAATAAGATGAAATAAAAACAAAGTGATTCAATTCAAGGAATTATTTTAATTTTGATTAAGTCTTATAAAATTCATGACTTTGCATACACAATGTTAAAAACAATAATTCTAACTCACAAAAGAATCCAACAGAACAGAGAAGAAAAACGTTATTTTTTTTTATAAATTTTTCTTTTACTCACGTCTTTATTTATATTCTGGATCACATAATTCGTTTTAAGTTTAAATAGGTTTAGTTTGTAAAATATAGTTATATTTTGATTGGTCCTAATTTTATATTTAAATTTAATCATTATATTTTTTGTTTTAATCATTTATATATAATCCCTGTTATTTTTTCATTTTAGTCTTTATAGTATTATGCTCATTGAATTGATATCTTTAAATTAATACTAAATAAAAGCAAATAACATATTACAAAAAAAAGTCAAACAATTTAAAAAAAATAAATATTCAAACTTCTTTTATTGTTTTATTTTATTTTATTATTATGCTCAGATTTCTCCATTTATCTATATTTAATATTACAAGAAAAATCAGATTATCCATGGTAAAAATTCATAGATAATAAAAGCATTGTAATTAAAGTTATCTACATAGTTTTGAACCAAAAAAATCCATAGTATCTAAAGCTAAAGGAATTAAAAAATTCATACTCCCACTACCCATTCAGAACCCAATTAATTAACTTTTATTCCTATTCAACTTTTCTTTTATTTTACTTTACAAAAATTGTAAATTTTAACACATTTAAAACACAACAAACAACATGTTTGAGTGTTGTTAGCATTTATTTAGTTCAGACAGCTAAAAATTTAGTGATGTACAAGTTATCTCTTGACAGATTAGATGTAAAATTAGTAGGTGTTGATGAACTGACAAAACCAGTTAGTCAATAAACTATGAAGCTTTGGTCTTGTCTAGTGCGACTGAACATTGAGATTGTTGAGTACTGGTGGCCGACCACTCTGTTTCAACAACCCTTTGAAGTAAAAGCTATTTTTTTTTAGTAAGATTGAGGGTACAAGGTTTCTTTTATATCTGACATTTTGGTATAAAAGTGTTCAATAAATTCACCCTCATGTGCTACTTCCTTTTCTCTAATGAAAAAAAGCACTTTCGTAAACATGGCAAATTATCTTCCATTATGACAAAAATGGTAAGTTGTGGGTACAATTACATTGACTAGCTAGCTAGGAATTAAGTCACTTTTCGCACCAAAAGCATAGAGGTGGCACCTAATTAATCTGATTCAAGTTAGTCTCTCATAAATCTCTAGATACTTATGAATATGTATGCAACTATATATATATGGTGTTATCTTTGTAGATACTTTGCCATGTTCGTGTCTGCCAAGATATCAGCAATGGTGAAGCAAACTCTATCAGTAATGACTCTGCTGCTTCTCCTCTTCTTCATTTTAAAAGGTACACATCACATCAAAATCAAATAAAATAGCTTAGGATTTCATATTTAGTTCTTGATACATATAGCTATGTCATATTGTTGTAGAAGTGGAAGGGGATGAAAGGGTAGATGTGGTAAAACTATTTGTTTTCGGAGACTCTTATGTTGACACGGGGAACTCTGTGAACTCAATATCGTTTAAGCCTCCTAGTGGAATTACTTTTCCTGGTACACCTGCTGGAAGGTTCTCTGATGGTTGTGTCCTCACAGATTACATAGGTACTTGATTAAGCATCATGTGTACTTTTGTTAATGTGGTCATTTCTTATATTTGACTGATGTAATATCATGATACATGCAGCTTCATTTTTGAAAATAAAATCCCCCACACCTTATGTGTATAGAAATTCCTCGGAACTACAATATGGTATGAACTTTGCTCATGGAGGAACTGGTATTTTCAACACTTTGGGTGATGGACCAAACATGACTGTCCAAATTGACTGGTTTGAGAAGCTAATTGAACAAAAAATCTATACTAAAACCGACCTTGAGTCTTCAGTTGCTCTAGTCAATGCTGGGGGAAATGACTATGGTACATTTCTACAAAGAAAACAAGGAAGCATAAAAGTGAGTGGTTCAGCTAACTAAGTTCTTATATACATTTTTTTTATCAGTTCTTAAAATTATATATAAAGATATGTTTTTGACATTTCTCTGTGTGGCAGAATATACAAGCTTTTACTGCATCACTTATCCAGCAAATGTCTTTGAATCTTAGACGCATCCACAGCTTGGGAATAAATAAAATAGCAGTAGGGTTATTAGAGCCTATAGGGTGCATGCCTTTGCTAACTGTGGGATCTTCCTATGACAAATGCCTTGAACCTTTCAATTTCATCTCCCAAAATCACAGTCAAATGCTTCTCCAAGTTGTGCAAGAACTTAACAAGGAATTGGGAAAACCATTCTTTGTGACACTAGACCTATACAACTCTTTCCTCTCTGTACTTGCAACTATGCAGAAAAGTCATTCTGGTAAGTTTTCTTGTGTTTCAAAAGATTTTTTTTTTTTACAAGTTTCAATTAGCAATGCTAAATTGCTAAAACCCTTTTGCCTGGAGTTTCTGTTATTTTGAAAAGTGTACTCCATCATGTGTGTGATAGCATCAGATGAGACTTACTTTGTCATGCAATAGAAAACAGAAGACAAACAAAATGGCTATTATAGAAGCTGTTCATTTTTTATTACATTATTTGATGGAAAAAATAAAATGTCTTGATGGTGACTTGTTTTTTGTCCATGACTCAGAAGAGCCAACATTGATGAAGCCACTGCAACCATGTTGTGAGGGAGTGAGCACGGAATATTATTGTGGAAGTGTGGATGAGAGAGGAGAAAAGAAATATGGTTTATGTGAAAAACCAGAGTTTTCATTCTTTTGGGAGGGAGTTCACCTTTCTCAAAATGGTTGGTATAGAGTATATACCATGTTGTATTCTTCTCTCCTCAACCTTAATGACACAAAGCTTTGATCTTTAAGCAATTTATGCTATTTTATCCTTAGCTTTGTAGAAACATTACAACTGGGTTATTGAGATAATGATGATTTAGGGGGATCAACAGGAAAAAGTTTGATTCTGTTTGTAATACTTAGTTTTAAATATTTAATATTATTTTTAGTTTTTTTTTCTTATAATTAGTTTAATACTGAAAATATAAAATATTAATTAAAATAATTAAGCTTAAAAATAATATTTTAAACTAAGACAATTAAATTTTTTAACAAATTAACTTATATATTTATCATTTAATATAAATAAAGTAATCATATATGTTACTTTTACTTTTTTATTTAATAATTCACTTTTAGTATTTTATTTTATTTAATACTTGTAATTTTTTTCTTCTTTTATTCTTATACGCTTATAAAAAAAATTATCGTAACTCGTTTTTATTCTTGTCTTGTACCTTAAAACTAGTGTAAAATAATTGGCTTAAATATGTTTCAAGTAACCGTAAATATTATCTAACTAATTTTAGTCTATATATATATATATATATATATATATATATATATATATATATATATATATATATATATATATATTTACTTTTAAATTTTTGACATTTTGTTAGTATTATTTTATTCCTTATTATTAATATATTTAATTTATTACTAAAGATATAAATATTCATTAAAATAATTATAATATTTTTAAGTACATAATTAAACTAAAAAATTTCTTTAGTTTTTAATATATTACGAACGATATACAATTTTTAAAATAATATTATATCTTTATTTGTAAAATGTTATTAAAGTAAAATTATTATGAGTACTTTTTGTTTTACAGTTAAAAAACATATTAATATATTATGAATAAAATTATTTTATATTTGTTTTAAAATGTGTAAAAAAATAATTAGTTTTTAATATTACATTAATTTTAATATATTAGAATTAGTAATTCTTAAAAATATTTTTTTCTTTAGAGATAAAATCTATTTATGATATACTAGAAAACATAATATTTTACAATTGTTGAAAATTATAACATCAAAATTAATATATAGAAATAAATTATAAGTATTTAAGTAAAATATAATTATTTCTAATAAAAATACAATGTTAAAAATAAATATTTAATTGAATGAAGTACGCAGAAAAATATAATTATCTTAATTTATAAATATTTTGTGATACTTTAGATATATTAATTAATTTTCTTTTTTTAGTATTGAAATAGTTATAAGCAGCTAAAAAATGTCAGAATTTTAAAACTATCAGATATTTTTTATAGAACTATAAACTATAAATATATTTTAATTAACCTTAAATATGTTGTTTCTACATTCTTCCTCTTTACTAATGCATATTTAATCAATTGTATCCTTGGCATGAACTATTAACCTATTGTCCAATGTAAACTGTATATGATATTACATGTTAAATCTTAGCAACAGAGGGAACTTCATTCCTTTGAGTCAACTAAAAAAATGTAATACTCTAAACTGAACATTCAACATTTTCGAATCAAATCTGTAACAAATAATTACAACACGAGCTTTATCTTAATGATTCGGTCCTGTGATTATTTTTCTAAAATAAAATCAACAAGAACAAAATAATCATGTGTTAAAAAAAAAATAGATCAGGTGTGTTATTTAAAAAAAATAGTTTTTAAAACAAAAATAATCATTCAAGCAATTTGTACCTTTTTCTGATTGGTAAATTTATTTAGGATTTTTCTCTTATTTCAAGAATAGCATGTGGTATAGATGGAATTGGCATCTGACTTAGCCTAAATTTCTTCAAGATTCCATTAACAAATGAGTAAATAATAAAATCAATCTTCCTTTAGTTGCTCTTACAATTCCTTTATTAATTGCTCTCCTCATTTTTATATTATAATAAATATACAAGAGTAAATTAAATAAAAATTAAATGAAATTAGTGATATAGTTAATACATTAGTCTTCTTTTAAATTTTGAAAATAATAAATAAATAAAAATGTTTATTTATAATCGATAATTAAAAAATATTGGACATTTCATTGTTTTCAACCATCCTCTTATTTAAAATCTTAAACAAACCAAACAACATCCTCAATAAAAAAAAAAAAAAAAAAAAAAAAAAAAACATGCATACAATTAAGACACTTAAGTCTTTAATAATTTTGTGATTGTGACTCTTGATAAACGACTTTATGCTATACGTGAATTCTTACAGTATAAATTCAATACAAATATTAAATATTCAAGTAAGTGGAATTACAAGTAAAAAATACTCAATAAAATTTATGGAGGTGAAAGAGAAGTATTGGGTATATCTTTCCTAAAGCAGACAAAAGAATAAATCAAAAAGGAATTATCAAACAAGTAAATAATGTATAGAGACGTATTCAATGCACATATGCATTACATATTAGGATTGGAAGTGTTTTCCTAATAGATTAAAGTAATGAGATGCTTAGTAGTGTTTTTCGGACACTATTTATTTAGTGAATAATTTTCAATTAAAATTAACGTATACATATACACTATATTTTAATACACTTTTAAAATGGAATAAATAAAATTTTTAATTCTTTAAATATTATTTTAGCAAGATGCATAATCTAAATACAGTTTAACTTTTTTTTTACAATAAATATCATATTTATCAATTCATTAGCCGTGTGAAACAAAATGTTGTGAAAATTAAAAAAAAATCATTCACATCTATTAGGTTAAAATATACTTTTATCTATTGTTTTTTAAATATTTTTTTTTATTTTAAAACATTCATTTTAAAATTTATGTTGTTCAATGTAAAGAGCATTGAAATGTTGTAAAATAAGTTTTGAGATATCTCAATACTTTGTTTGGTTGAGGGAGTGGATTTGAGGAAGTGGATTCGAAGGGGTTTGAGTGGATTGTCTGTGGATGAAAGAGTTGTTTGGATTAATAGATGAATGATAAAATTTGAAGAGATTTGAGGGGAATTGGTTATGAAAATTTGAGAATAATTTGACTTATAGATTTGTTTTTATTTTTTTAATTAATATATTCTTGAAATTACTAATTAACTCTTGTAAAATAAGATGGTAAAATATTAAAATGAATTGGATTAAATTGATTTTAATATGAAAAACATTACTAAAATTATTTAAAATATATCTTATAAGTTATTTAAAATTAAACATAAATCCTAAATAATGCAATAAAATCACAATTTTATTATTCTATTAAAATATACAATTTAGTCTAAATCATAATTAATTGAAATCCGTAAAAAAAAATTTCCTATAATCTAAACTACCTTTTTTTTGTTGAAATTTACTGTTATTTTTGTAAGTATAAATTATTTTTATATTTTACTTAAATTGAAACTTTTAAAATTATTAGTCTAAATAAAGATAGTTTGCAATTTGTATTTATTGGATATTGGTACATATTAATTATAATTGTAAATATTTTTATAAATTTACCTTTTTATTAATTCTCTTACTTAAAAAGTTAAATATTTTTTACTATATTTTTAAGATATTAAATACGATCTTTTTAAATTCTTATTTTATTTCTATAAAAATATTAATAAGTTATAATAAAAAATATTTAAATATTCTACTTAAATTGACTAAAACAAATGAAATGTGTACTTAATTTTGAAATAAAGATTAATAGATAACATTTAATTAAAAGTAATTATTCAAAATTAAATACTCTTATTTAATATTTATTTACTTTTAATTGTAAGGCACAGAAACCTTATAAAAGTAAAAGCCGTGTGCCTCCACCTCCAGTTTCTTTTCTTCTCTCTCTCTCACGTTCTCTCAAGTTCTCCCTTTTCTCTAATTTTCCTCCTCATATCTCATCTATTTTAGATTCTGATCATATACCCTACAGTAGCTGGGGAGTTAGAGATTATTTCTAACCGATCAGAATCTCAAACAGAGTAAGTTTATATTTGCTCTAAAGATCCCTTATTCTCTATTTTTCCTTAGGTTATTGTCATCAATCTTAGTAGGGACAGTTGAGAAAAGTACTTCTCTCAACTTAATTAAGATTATACTAAAATTTGGTTTTATTCTGATAACTTTTTCTAGATCCCTAGATTTTGAGATTAACATCTTTATCGGGTGGAGGAATTGTTGTAGAGATCTTCATCAGGTAAGGGAAGCTAGTAACTTGTTTTATACTAATTAGTTACTTTCAAATATAACTTTAGGATAAAGTACTTGAATATGTGATTGT